>Ga0214921_10002473_pt1 | contig 29941 bp, 24 predicted proteins | sample LL1505_MetaG_FD_177992 | JGI IMG/M metagenome (GOLD analysis project Ga0214921, IMG submission 177992) | Freshwater microbial communities from Lake Lanier, Atlanta, Georgia, United States - LL-1505 | ecosystem: Environmental > Aquatic > Freshwater > Lake | place: USA: Georgia | collected...
AAAATCCTGTATTCATACTTGTATCATATTGTGTTTTGTTATAGAAACCTGTATTCATACTTGTATCATATTGTGTTTTGTTATAAAAACCTGTATTCATACTTGTATCATATTGTGTTTTGTTATAAAATCCTGTATTCATACTTGTATCATATTGTGTTTTGTTATAGAAACTTGCATTGACACTTGAATCAATTGCTACTTTTGTATAATAATTTGCTACGCTAATACTATTGAAACTTGTATCGAAATATGTTTTGTTGTAATAGCCTACGTTCATACTTGTATCATGTTGTGTTTTGTTATAAAATCCTGTATTCATACTTGTATCATATTGTGTTTTGTTATAAAATCCTGTATTCATACTTGTATCATATTGTGTTTTGTTATAGAAACTTGCATTGACACTTGAATCAATTGCTACTTTTGTATAATAATTTGCTACGCTAATACTATTGAAACTTGTATCGAAATATGTTTTGTTATAATAGCCTACGTTCATACTTGTGTCATGTTGTGTTTTGTTATAAAATCCTGTATTCATACTTGTATCATATTGTGTTTTGTTATAGAAACCTGTATTCATACTTGTATCATATTGTGTTTTGTTATAGAAACTTGCATTGACACTTGAATCAATTTCGATCTCTGTATAAATACTACTGAAACTGGCATCTAATCTGGTTTTGTTATAATAGCCAACGTTCATACTTGTGTCATGTTGTGTTTTGTTATAGAAACCTGTATTCATACTTGTATCATATTGTGTTTTGTTATAGAAACCTGTATTCATACTTGTATCATATTGTGTTTTGTTATAAAATCCTGTATTCATACTTGTATCATATTGTGTTTTGTTATAGAAACTTGCATTGACACTTGAATCAATTGCTACTTTTGTATAATAATTTGCTACGCTAATACTATTGAAACTTGTATCGAAATATGTTTTGTTGTAATAGCCTACGTTCATACTTGTGTCATGTTGTGTTTTGTTATAAAATCCTGTATTCATACTTGTATCATATTGTGTTTTGTTATAGAAACCTGTATTCATACTTGTATCATATTGTGTTTTGTTATAGAAACCTGTATTCATACTTGTATCATATTGTGTTTTGTTATAGAAACTTGTATTGACACTTGAATCAATTGCCACTTTTGTATAATAATTTGCTAAGCTAATACTATTGAAACTTGTATCGAAATATGTTTTGTTATAATAGCCAACGTTCATACTTGTGTCATGTTGTGTTTTGTTATAGAAACTTGTATTGACACTTGTATCATATTGTGTTTTGTTATAAAATCCTGTATTCATACTTGTATCATATTGTGTTTTGTTATAGAAACTTGTATTGACACTTGAATCAATTGCTACTTTTGTATAATAATTTGCTAAGCTAATACTATTGAAACTTGTATCGAAATATGTTTTGTTATAATAGCCAACGTTCATACTTGTATCATATTGTGTTTTGTTATAGAAACCTGTATTCATACTTGTATCATATTGTGTTTTGTTATAAAAACCTGTATTCATACTTGTATCATATTGTGTTTTGTTATAGAAACTTGCATTGACACTTGTATCATATTGTGTTTTGTTATAAAATCCTGTATTCATACTTGTATCATATTGTGTTTTGTTATAGAAACTTGTATTGACACTTGAATCAATTGCTACTTTTGTATAATAATTTGCTAAGCTAATACTATTGAAACTTGTATCGAAATATGTTTTGTTATAATAGCCTACGTTCATACTTATATCATATTGTGTTTTGTTATAGAAACCTGTATTCATACTTGTATCATATTGTGTTTTGTTATAAAATCCTGTATTCATACTTGTATCATATTGTGTTTTGTTATAGAAACTTGCATTGACACTTGAATCAATTGCTACTTTTGTATAATAATTTGCTAAGCTAATACTATTGAAACTTGTATCGAAATATGTTTTGTTATAATAGCCAACGTTCATGCTTGTGTCATGTTGTGTTTTGTTATAGAAACCTGTATTCATACTTGTATCATATTGTGTTTTGTTATAATAGCCAACGTTCATACTTGTGTCATGTTGTGTTTTGTTATAGAAACCTGTATTCATACTTGTATCATATTGTGTTTTGTTATAGAAACCTGTATTCATACTTGTATCATATTGTGTTTTGTTATAATAGCCAACGTTCATACTTGTGTCATGTTGTGTTTTGTTATAGAAACCTGTATTCATACTTGTATCATATTGTGTTTTGTTATAAAATCCACTGTTGATACTGGAATCAACAAGAGTCTTTGTATAAACTGTACTTGATTTTGAATATCCTTGACCTATTACAAATGCTGTTGATGCTATTTGTGTTGTATTTGTATCTAACGCTGCTGTTGGTACCGATGATAAACCTGTTAATGTTAATAATCCACTAATATCTACATTTCTATTTAATGAAACATCATTCGATATCATTAGTTTTCCACTAACATCCAATGTGCGTAGTGGTGCTGACGTTCCAATGCCAACATTTCCATTTCCTGCTATTCTCATTAGTTCTTTTGTACCCGCATAAAATACGTGATCAGACCCAGTACCGTCGACTTGATATCTTAACGCTGAGTTATTTATACCAAACCCGAAAAAAGTGGTTGCGGAAACAGGGTCTGATGGTACATTCTCCCATAAAACTAATAATTTATTGTTTGTTGTATTCGCTGTATTTACTCTAGCTGTGCCACCTACATTCAAATCATAATAATTGGATATTGTTTTAATGGAAGTATTTTTAGCAATGTATAAATTACCATTCATCGAAACATCATTTAAAACCGATAATTTTGAATTCAATGATAAATCACCAGCACTTATAATGGTGTCACTGAAGGAAGGTGCTGATAATGGAGCATATGTATTTTGAATCTCTGTTTTGTTGTAATATCCAAGATTAATGCTAGAATCAATTGATGTTTTGTTATAATAATTGGAATCTATATCTACTTTATTATAAAAATTGGAATCTATATCTACTTTATTATAAAAATTGTAATCTATATAATTCTTTTGGTAATAATATGTAAACAAATCGTCTATTTCTGGGTAGGTATAATATCCTTGGTATAACTTACTATCTATTTCTCCTTTATTGTAATAATATGTAAAAAGTCCGTCTATTTGACTATTGTTATAGAAACCTGTATTAATGCTAGAATCTATTTGGGTCTTTGTATAGTAATTACTTAAACTAATATTATTGAAACTATTATCAAAATATGTCTTGTTATAAAATCCAAGATTCATACTTGTATCTACTTGTGTTTTGTTATAATATCCACTATTCATACTTGTATCTACTTGTGTTTTGTTATAAAATCCTGTATTCATACTTGTATCTACTTGTGTTTTGTTATAAAATCCTGTATTCATACTTGTATCTACTTGTGTTTTGTTATAAAATCCTGTATTCATACTTGTATCTACTTGTGTTTTGTTATAAAATCCTGTATTCATACTTGTATCTAATCGGGTTTTGTTATAATATCCATTGTTCATACTTGTATCTACTTGTGTTTTGTTATAAAATCCTGTATTCATACTTGTATCTACTTGTGTTTTGTTATAAAATCCTGTATTCATACTTGTATCTAATCGGGTTTTGTTATAATATCCATTGTTCATACTTGTATCTACTTGTGTTTTGTTATAAAATCCTGTATTCATACTTGTATCTACTTGTGTTTTGTTATAATATCCATTGTTCATACTTGTATCTACTTGTGTTTTGTTATAAAATCCTGTATTCATACTTGTATCTACTTGTGTTTTGTTATAGAAACCTGTATTCATACTTGTATCTAATCGGGTTTTGTTATAATATCCATTGTTCATACTTGTATCAATATCTGTTTTTGTGTACACATTACTCAATTTTGAATATCCTTGACCAATTACAAATGCGGTTGATGCTATTTGTGTTGTATTTGTATCTACAGCTGCCGTCAGTACAGATGTCGTTCCAGATAATGTTACTAATCCGCTAACTGAAAAATTATTAAATGTATTTGTTCCTGTCCAAACATTATTCATTGATAAAAAATCTAAATTAACTGGACCTGTAGGACCTGTAGGCCCAGTTTGACCTGTAGGACCTGTACCTATAGGCCCAGTAGCACCTGTGGCGCCGGTAGCACCACTAGCGCCTGTTGGTCCTGTACCAATCGGTCCAGTTGGGCCAGTTTGACCTGTCTGTCCAGTTTGACCTGTAGGGCCTGTTTGACCTGTCTGTCCAGTTTGACCTGTCTGTCCAGTTTGACCGGTCTCTCCAGTTTGACCTGTAGGACCTGTCTGTCCAGTAGGGCCAGTTTGACCAGTTTGACCAGTTTGACCAGTTTGACCAGTTTGACCTGTTTGACCAGTTTGACCGGTAGGACCAGTTTGACCTGTAGGACCAGTTTGACCAGTTTGACCTGTTGGACCTGTTTGGCCGGTTGGACCTGTTGAACCAGTTTGACCGGTTTGACCTGTTTGACCGGTTTGACCTGTAGGACCAGTATTTCCAGTAGGACCAGTTTGACCAGTAGGACCAGTTTGACCTGTTGGACCAGTTTGACCAGTTTGACCAGTTTGACCAGTTTGACCTGTTTGACCAGTTTGACCTGTTTGACCGGTTGGTCCTGTACCAAGCGGCCCTATTGGTCCTGTTTGACCCGTTGGTCCCGTAACACCTGTTGGTCCTGTACCAATCGGCCCTATTGGACCTGTTTGACCCGTTGGTCCCGTAACACCTGTTGGTCCTGTACCAATCGGCCCTGTTGGTCCTGTACGACCAGTAGGGCCAGTTTGACCTGTTTGACCAGTAGGTCCAGTTTGACCGGTTGGTCCCGTTCGCCCAGTTGGGCCTATATCACCTTGTAATCCGATAGATCCAATATCACCTTTTTGCCCAGTTGGACCGGCTGGCCCAGTTTGACCAGTAGGCCCAGTTTGACCTGTAGGACCTGTACCTATAGGCCCAGTAGCACCTGTGGCGCCGGTAGCACCACTAGCGCCTGTTGGTCCTGTACCAATCGGTCCTGTTGGGCCAGTTTGACCTGTCTGTCCAGTTTGACCTGTTTGACCTGTCTGACCAGTTGGTCCTGTTCGACCAGTAGGACCAGTTTGACCTGTAGGACCAGTTTGACCTGTAGGACCAGTTTGACCAGTTGGGCCAGTTTGACCGGTTGGACCTGTAGGACCAGTTTGACCTGTAGGACCTGTTTGGCCAGTTGGACCTGTAGGACCAGTTTGACCAGTTGGGCCAGTTTGACCTGTTGGACCTGTTTGGCCGGTTGGACCTGTAGGACCAGTTTGTCCTGTTTGACCTGTTGGACCTGTTTGGCCGGTTGGACCTGTTGAACCAGTTTGACCGGTTTGACCTGTTTGACCTGTTTGACCTGTAGGACCAGTATTTCCAGTAGGACCAGTTTGACCTGTTGGACCAGTTTGACCTGTTTGACCTGTTTGACCTGTTTGACCTGTTTGACCTGTTTGGCCCGTTGGACCGGTTGAACCAGTTTGACCAGTTTGACCTGTTTGACCTGTCTGTCCAGTTTGACCTGTCTGTCCAGTTTGACCTGTCTGTCCAGTTTGACCTGTCTGTCCAGTTTGACCTGTCTGTCCAGTTTGACCTGTAGGGCCAGTTTGTCCTGTCTGTCCAGTAGGGCCAGTTTGACCTGTTTGCCCAGTTTGACCTGTTTGCCCAGTTTGACCTGTTGGACCTGTATTCCCAGTTTGACCAGTAGGGCCGGTACGACCGGTTTGGCCTGTAGGACCAGTATTCCCAGTTTGACCAGTATTCCCAGTTTGACCTGTTGGACCTGTAGGACCTGTTAAACCAGTAACACCGGTTGGTCCTGTTCCAATCGGTCCAGTAGGGCCAGTTTGACCGGTTGGTCCTGTTTGTCCAGTAACACCTGTTGGTCCTGTACCAATCGGCCCTGTTGGTCCTGTTTGACCCGTTGGTCCCGTAACACCTGTTGGTCCTGTACCAATCGGCCCTGTTGGTCCTGTTTGACCCGTTGGTCCCGTAACACCTGTTGGTCCTGTACCAATCGGTCCTGTTGGTCCTGTACGACCAGTATGACCAGTTTGACCCGTTGGTCCCGTAACACCTGTTGGTCCTGTTCGCCCAGTAGGACCTATATCACCTTGTAATCCAACAGTTCCAATGTCGCCTTTTTGACCTGTTGGACCGATTGGACCAGTTTGACCTGTTGGTCCTGTTTGACCGGTTGGTCCTGTACCGATTGGTCCAGTAGCACCTGTGGCGCCGGTAGCACCACTAGCGCCAGTTGGTCCTGTACCAATCGGTCCTGTAGGGCCAGTTTGACCTGTCTGACCAGTTTGACCAGTTTGACCTGTCTGACCAGTTGGTCCTGTTCGACCAGTAGGACCAGTTTGACCAGTTTGACCAGTTTGACCAGTAGGGCCAGTTTGACCAGTAGGGCCAGTTTGACCTGTAGGGCCAGTTTGACCTGTTTGACCAGTTTGACCAGTAGGACCTGTAGGACCTGTAGGACCTGTATTACCAGTAGGGCCAGTTTGACCGGTTTGACCGGTTTGACCTGTCTGTCCTGTATTACCAGTAGGACCAGTAGGACCAGTTTGACCGGTTTGACCTGTTTGACCTGTAGGACCAGTTGGTCCCGTTTGACCTGTTTGACCAGTAGGACCAGTATTTCCAGTAGGACCAGTTTGACCAGTTTGACCTGTTTGACCAGTATTTCCAGTAGGACCAGTTTGACCTGTTTGACCTGTAGGACCTGTTTGACCTGTTTGTCCTGTTTGACCTGTTTGTCCGGTAGGACCTGTAGGACCTGTTTGACCTGTTTGACCTGTTTGACCAGTTTGACCGGTTGGTCCCGTTTGACCAGTTTGACCAGTTTGACCAGTTTGACCTGTAGGACCTGTAGGACCTGTTGGTCCCGTTTGACCAGTTTGACCTGTAGGACCAGTAGGACCAGTTTGACCTGTAGGACCAGTAGGACCTGTTTGACCGGTTGGTCCCGTTTGACCAGTTTGACCAGTAGGGCCAGTTTGACCAGTTTGACCAGTTTGACCGGTTGGTCCCGTTTGACCAGTTTGACCAGTATAACCAGTTCGACCAGTATAACCAGTTTGACCAGTTTGACCTGTAGGACCAGTTGATCCAGTTTTTCCAGTTTGACCAGTATATCCAGTTGGACCGATGTCACCTATTTCACCTTGAGGCCCCACAGCACCATCTGTAATAAACCATAATGCGACTGTTATGATACCTCCATTTAAACCATCTATTCCTCTAATATTAATATTATCACCTACATTAAAATCCAAATTGATATTTGATAATGTTCCAGTCAAACCAATATTACTCATTGTTACGTTGGTAGGATTATTATTTTTATAAATTTGAATAACACCCGGAACATCTGGTTGAGTAGTGGCTTTAACACCAATATATCTTAGCTTACATGAATTACCTATTTGTAATCCGGCTGTATTATTACCATCCCCTGTATTATTTCCAAATGAAAAAATGAATCCCGGCTCATTAGTGCCAAACCCGATTACTGATTCAGCAAAAATAGTAAATACACCGCCATTCGATGGACCTACCGGTCCTCGTTGACCCGTCTGCCCAGTATATCCCGTATTTCCACGCGGTCCTGTTGGCCCTGTTCCCAAAAAATCTAAACAATGGCATGTTTTTCCAAGAGGAACATCAAACCAACTTGGTGATAAAGGGTCACCAAATTCGTCTGTTTTACATGTACCTTGTATTTGTTTAAATTTTCTTAGCGCCGTATAATCACTCGACGACATGTATATATATTAACAGTATAATAGAGTATTATAAAAGAAAAACAATATTTGTATTTATAATAATTATAATTACAAATTTGAAAAAATAATGATTCTATATTTGTTATTTAAGTTCGTTATATAAATGTATAAAATAATGTCATTATTTAATATGATATGGACGACCTAGATTTAGATATAAATAATTATAGTATTAAGGATATAGAAAATTTCTTTAGATTAAAACCTAATTCTAAATATACTGCGGCTGATATTGAAGAGAAAGAATATCAAATTAGAGAACAATTATTAGGTAGTGGTCATATTAATAAACGTTTCAAACGTGATTTAATCGAATTTTTAACATTAGCAAAACAATGGCTAACATACGTTAAATGTAATAATACAAAAGACCAACCTACTACTATTCCTAAAAATTATAAATTAGATACACTAGATACTCCCATATCAAAAGAAGTAATTCCAAGAACAGATGAGTTAATAAAAAGACCAGATACTCAATTTATTTATGCTAATAATAGTGATTTTTTCCCTGGCACATTAAATCAATTGAATACACGTATAATCACAAAATGTCTTAATATAGATAGTCGATTTCGTGATAATTTACCTGCCACTCAAAGTTCCGATTTTACTATACAAATGCCCGTTAAATTTAGTAAAGTAGTATCTATGCAACTATCTGCTCTCGAATTTCCAGTTTCTTTTTATGGTATTTCATCATATTATGGAAATAATTTTTTATATTTAAAAACCAATTATAAGTCATTTGATACTTCTGGATTAATTTTAGAATCCGAAAAAATTATAACAATTCCTGATGGTAATTATAATGCTTCAGATTTAATAGAAACAATTAATACTTTATTATGTCCAAAAAATCCAGATACTACTATTAAATTTCCCAATGATATTTTTTCATATATCCAGTTGTCTTTAAATATAACACCTACGGGGTCTGGTAGTGGAAAAGTTAGTATAGCACCAGATGGAAGTCGTTCAAATTATATAAATTCGATACTTATGGATTTTACAAAAGATATACATGGTAATAAAGATTCAATAGATGTATCCAATAAAATAGGTTGGAATTTGGGTTTTATAAAATCAAAATATAGAGGTTCATCTACATACACAGCAGATACAGTGATTGAACCAGCAAATATTCGATATATTTATTTAGCTATAGATGATTTCAATAATAGTTCAAATAATCATTTTGTAAATATTTTTAAAAATTCAATAATGAGTCATGATATATTAGCAAGAATATCAATAAAAGGTTCTTATTTTAGTTTGATAATGGAAAGTGACTTTAATATTGTTACTGAACCTAGAAGATATTTTGGTCCAGTAGACATTCAACGATTACGTATTCGTTTGTTTGATGATAAAGGGCGTATTCTTCCAATGAATAATTCGAATTTCTCTTTTTGTTTGAATTTAAAAATGTTGTACGATTTATAAGTTAAAATATTATAATATATATATATATACAATGCCTAGTGATTTATCTATTAATAATCCGCCCATATCAGGTTCATACAATGGTGCTTTTTACGCAATGTATGCGCAAGGTGGTTATACTATTGAACAAGGATTACCTACGATAAAATTAGCAGCTCAATCACCTGTTGCTAGATATGATATTACAAATGCTTTACAAGTAAAATTTGACGTTCGTACATTTAATAAAAAACTAGGTTTAAAAAAAGACGCCAGTAATATTAATGTAGTGGATACATCTTATAATTATGTTATTAATCGTTTTCCAAATGATACTATTACATTAAACGCAAGTGAATTTGTAAATGGAATGACAAAAGAAAGGGTTATTTCACTTGGTACATATTCAACATTATACAGTGACTTCAATCAATATGTTAATACATATTTTGGATATGCGGGTGGTTTTGCTTCTTTGTTTGCTTCTGTAAGTCAGTATGATTATAATCAAGGTGTATTTGACGCAAGCGCTTTTATAAACATAATAAACGGCAAAACTGTAGATGCGAGCGGAGCATATGTAAATAATTTAACAGGTTCTATAACATTATATAATGTTAATAATATGCTATCTTATGCTGTTGATGGTAATATATTTGCGAATCGTGACCCGAGCAATGGTACTACAGCATCAGACATAAATGACCGTTCAAATTATGGTGTTGGTGATGGTTTTGTAGCAGGTGATTTGATATACATACCTCAAGGCACTACTATTACCATTAAATTAGGCATTGATTCTGAAAATTATAATCCTTTGAATAATAATAATTCGAATCAAGTTAGTAGTAATACTACATTATATAGTAATTCTTATTATACTGTTGCTACCACTGCTTCTTTAAATAGTATTCAACGTGTTTTGACCGCTCCATTAGTATTAAAATTAGATAATTTATCTATATCATAATATTTTTATTGTTCAATATTGGAATATTGTATATATGTAATATTATATACAATATATGTCTTATTATTTAACACCAAATACAGAAAATAACGGAGTTTATTCTGGGGATTGTTATGTATATGATGCGTCTGGAGGGTTTTCTATTGAACGTGGATTTCCACAAATTAATTTAAATACAACAACACCGATTACTCAATTTAATGTTTCCGATGCTTTACAATTAAAATTTGGTGTTCGTATTTTAAATGATAAAATAGGTGTTATCAAGGATGATAAAAACGAAAATGTTATTCAATTATTTTATGATGCTAGTAATGATACCCTTGATGTTGATTCTTTAACAGTTACTACTGACGAATTTATTTCCGCATTAAACACAGAAAGTATTGTTTCTATGGGGAAATTATCGTCATTGTATAGTGATTTTAATTATACTGTCAAACAATATTTTGGCGACCCTTTTGGATTTTCTACTTTTTTTGCGGGCGATTTTAATTTCAATGTTAACCGGGGGGTATTTGACGCAAGTGCTTTTATTAATATTATAAATGGTAATACTTTTGATATGGTTGGATCATATATTACTGATTTATCTGGATATTTTTCTGTTGGTGATTTAAACAAACATTTACGATACATTACATCAACTAATGTTTTTGATAATCGTCCGTATGACAAAAACTTTGATATTACCGAAGGCTTTTTAGAAGGCGATTTAATATTCATTCCAAATGGTATGAATATAACGTTAAAATTAAATATTGAGGCCGAACCTTATGTTAATATTAACAATACTGGACCCACGAATTTACAAATGATAGATTCTAGTTTAAATTATTATGACCCAATTACAAATGTACAAAAAGTTACTACATCTAGTATTACTAATATTACTCAAAGTTATTCTGTACCTATTTTATTAATTTTAAATAACAAAGATTTATTTAATTTCGATAATTTTAGCAAAATATGGTCTAAAGCATTCAACACCAATACTAAATGGTTAGCTGTTTCAATGTCTTCTGACGGACGTAATCAATGTGCTATTGAAGAATATGGTGATATTTATATATCAAAGGATTTTGGTTCAACTTGGGTTATCAAATACAATATAGGCAATGCTGTCAGTAATAGTATTGCCATGTCTTCCTCCGGTCAATACATAACAGCAAGTAATGGTTCAAAAATATTTATTTCTAATAATTATGGTATTTCTTGGACTCAAGTTTATAGTTTTGGTAATTCAAATATATATGTTTGTATTTCATTAAATGGACAATATCAAACTATTGTTTCTTGTGGTGATACCGTTTATACTTCAAATAACTATGGTTTAACATGGAATAGTTTACAAGATACAAATAGTGATTTATTCAATTCAATTGAAGCATTTCCTACTGCTGGATTGGCTATGTCATATAATGGTCAATATCAAACTATTGTTTCGGAAACTATTTATTTGTCACATGATTATGGCGTTACTTGGTTTCAACCAATTATGGACCAATTCGAAGACCATAACTGGATTTCAGTAGCTATGTCTTCTAATGGTAAATATCAAACCGCTCTTGATTCTGGTGGTGATGTATATATATCAGATGATTATGGACAAACTTGGAATTATGTGAATAATCCTATTATGGTGGATAATGAATGGCAATCTATAACTATGTCTGCTACAGGCAAGTATCAAACTGCTATTGAAAAATTTGGTACTATATATTTCTCTATTAATTACGGTGTTAATTGGAACGCGTCTCCCGCAACTAATATTATAAATCGTAATTGGCAAGCTGTTGCCATTTCATCCAATGCTCAATATCAAACCGCTCTAGAATACGATGGTAGTATTTACATTTCTAAACTAATATAATTTCTAATAAAATAATATTTAGTATTTATATATATGCCGTATAAAACTCGTAAAGTACGTGGAAAAAATTGTTACCGTGTCTTTAATCGTAATTCTAAACGCGTTTTTGCTAAATGTGCTTCCAAAGAAAACGCCATTAAACAAATGCGTCTTTTAAGAGCGGTCGAGAACAATAAATCTTTCAAACTACGTCTCAGAAATACCCGTAAAAATCGTAAATAAAACTCATGGAAATATTTCATTGTATGAAAAAATGAAATATTTATCTATACTTGTTGAGCATGTATATACACCGATTTTGCTATGTTTTTTAAAACTCGCTTCTCTGTTTTTTCAGCATCTTCATCCGCGCCGGTAACACCCCTCATCATTTTAAGACAATCTTCGTATTTTGGAGAATTTACATCATTGAATTCTGGATGTTCTCGAATATATTGTGATAATTTATAAATCTTTTTATTCGAAATATGATTTATTGCCTTTTTCATTCTGTTTGAATCATTACCATATTCTCTTACCCAACCATTTTGTTCTTTTATATGTAGCGTTTCTCTTTTTGTATCTGTACAATGTAATGGTCTTGAATTTATATCACAGTTTTTCAAACCTCTTTCAAAAATCTTCGTTATTGCTTCTACTAATCCTTGTTCCTTCGCACAAAATAAATCTGAATCTTCTATTTTCAATGAATTTATAAAATCTACTAATGTAATAGCGTTTTTACATTCCTCATTCAAAAATAAATTTATATTAAATGTTTTGTTCTCTATATTATTCTCGATTTTCTCAATATTATTTGTTATTGTTCTCGATGTTACATTTTCTTTTAATTGTTTATTTTCTTCCAATAATTGTTGATTTTGTTTCATTAAATAATTACATATTTCTTTTGTTTGCTCTGTCAAATTTTCATTCTGTTTTATTAATGAAGTTTCTATTTTAATATCTTCATTTTTAATCTCCCAATAATTATCTAATGTTTTATAATATTCATAATTTTCCCCTTCTAATAAAAATATTTTTTGTTTCACTATTTTTTGTAATTTAGAAAATGTTTTGGCATTTTGAAATTGTATAAAACCTCTTATATACACTCCATTTTTATTATTAAAATATCCGAATATATGTTCTCGACATATCAATGATTTTAATAATTTTATTGTATTTAAATCCCACTTATCTATTTCATAATGATATTTTCGCTTTCTTATTTTTTCCATATTATATACTATAAATATATTTTTTATGTATATTTTGTGTAAATATATTAATTTGTGTAAAAGTTGTGTAAAAGTTGTGTAAAAAGGGGGGTTGTCCAAAATTTATTATTTTTTATTTTTAATATTTGATACCATAAATGCTTTGTATTATTTTTATTTTATTATGAAAATATTTCTCAGTCTTGTGTAAAAGTTGTGTAAAAGTTGTGTAATTTTGTTGGACAGCCATTTTTGGATTATGCAGCGATTTTTATGCTTTGCCACTTTTTACTAAAAATCCATTTTCACAGCATGTCAGTAACAAATCACTTTTTGCAAAAACTTTCTCGAGGTTTTGAAAATTGGACAAGCTTTTCTTTGTCCATTTTGAAAAATTGCCTCGACTTTATTTTTCTGTTATTTCAATAGTAAAACTATTTAATTTATAAAGAATCAACATAGAATTGTTTAATTATTGAGAACTTTCTGCGAATGTTCTCAATGTTGTTTATAAATATGTAAATTAAAAGATTACAAATCTAGTTTCGTCAATTGGAGAGCCATTTTTATACATTATATAACGAATAACATTATAATATTCTGTCATAGAAAGGGCAAAATGACCTTTTGTAAAATGAACATATGTATATGTTGCGCTTGCTCTTTCGCAGTTGAATAACAAATGTTTTTCAGGAATTTCCAATAATACTGCATATCTATTATCAGTTTTTGGAATTCGATTCATTTATAATATTAGTATATTGAGAACAATTTTTATTTTGTTCTCCACAAACATAGAAAATATATAAATATTGAGAACATTTCATGAATGTTCTCGATATTTTTTGTAAAATTACATATAATTAAATAACTTTCCAAAATAGTTTTTCTTTTGCTAGAATATAGTTATTTCAGAATGCCCTGTAGAATTACTTGTTTAATAGCGGCGATTTTCTTAATAGGAATGATTTTTATGATGAATGGTACCACTAATAGTGGCATTATAAAAAATTATGAAAAACAATTACCACCTGAATTGAGAACAGTATATAATTCCATAGTAAAAGAGAGAACAAGTATATATTTTATGGGATATGTTTTAGGATTTGTTCTCGCATTAATTATAATTTTCTATAATGTTCAAATAAAAAAGGGATATATGTCAATTTCGTCGATGGTTTGTTTAGTAGTATCAGTTTCATTTTTGACTAATTATTTTTATTATATTTTGAGTCCAAAATCGAAATGGATGTTAGAACATATCAAGACACCAGAACAAAACCATGCTTGGTTGAAAATGTATAAAGGTATGCAGTTTTATTATCATGGCGGATTAGCATTAGGAGTAATTGCTGTTGGTTTATTCGCATTTGCTTTTAGATGTTGAGAACCTATAATAAAATAAAATATAATATATATAAAATGAATAATACTGATGAAAATATAAACAGTATTATTGAAAATGAAATTGGGATCCTTACAAGTATATATCAAAATGTAAACAAAGACAACCTAATTATTTCAGATTATACAAAAAATCCAAAATTAATAGCTTTAATAAAATATTGTCATGAAACTTTATTGAAAGAAGCATCAAAAATTGAAACAATAGACAATTTGCCACAAATCATTCCAGTTGATAATGATGAATCAAATGCGGTTCAAGGATTATTAAATTTAAAAGACAATAACAATATACCAGTATCTACTGGTGTATTATACCAAGATAACACAAAAAGAGTGAGTTTTTATTCAAGTAACAATTTAGATATCAATGGTGATAAAATGCGAATGGATTTTTCATCAGACAATTTTCTAGCCTTGGTAATAGATACTATTTTGGTATGGATTTTTAAACTGGATAATCAATTATTTGAAGTCAATTTGAATACAAATAGTAATAAAGATTTAAACGAATTATTGAACAATAATATCATGGAAATACAGGTTATGTTAGTGAATATTCCGGGTAATTACATAACAACAGAAATAACAAAATTATCAAATAACAGTTCAATAGAATCATCAAAACTAGGAGGAACAAGAAAGAGAAAACGAAAGACCAATACAAGAAAAAAAACAACAAAAAATTCAAGAAACAAAAGACATAAAAGACATAAAAAATATTGATATAAATAGATGTTCTCGTATTATATTTATTTATACTTGAAAAAGTTCTCGATTTAATAATCATAAATGGTAATTTTGAGTGAAGAACAAGAGAACATATACAACAAAGTATCACAAGGAAAAAACGTAGTAGTAGACGCTGTAGCAGGAACAGGAAAAACCACCCTAATATTATCTATTGCTGGAAGACTACCGAATAAAAAAATATTACAAATAACATATAACAAATCGTTACGACACGAAGTAATGAAGAGAGCAATTGATATGGAATTAGAAAATATAAAAATACATACATTTCATAGTTTGGCAGTAAAATATTATTCTAGAGATGCGCATACAGATATAGAACTAAGGAAAATTATCAATAACAAGAAAAAACCAGGTTCTCGAATTGATGAATTGGATTTGTTAGTTTTGGATGAATGTCAAGATATGACATTTTTATATTTCCAATTAATAGTAAAATTTATTATGGATATGGGTCATAAAATTCAATTATTGATTCTAGGCGATTATATGCAAGGTTTATATGAATTCAAAGGTTCTGATGTTCGATTTTTGAAATTGGGTGATTCAATATGGGAAAAATTACCGAATTTGAGAACAAACGAATTTTGTAAATGTACAATGAAAATGTCATATAGAATAACAAATCAAATGTGTTCTTTTATAAATAATGCGTTGTTAGGAGAAAACAGAATGGCAGCATGTAGAGATGGTGAAAATGTGTTTTATATTAGAAATTCGATATATAATTTGATAAAAATAGTATATGCTGAGATATTAAAATTGTTTTCACAAGGTGTTAGTCCAGGAGAAATTTTCATAATAGGTGCCTCGGTAAAAGGAGATAGAAGTGCTATAGGAAAATTAGAGAACTTATTAGTAGAACGAGATATACCTTGTTATGTTCCCATGATGGAAGATGAAAAATTAGATGAACGTGTAAGTAATGGAAAAATCGTGTTTTCAACATTTCATAGCGTGAAAGGTAGAGAACGAAAGTATGTATTTGTAGTAGGTTTTGATAATTCATATTTTAAATACTATGCTCGTAATATACCGAGAACAGTATGTCCGCCTACTATTTTTGTTGGCACAACAAGAGCAAAAAATGGGTTGTATTTATTGGAAAGCGATTCTAGGGCTGAAGACCGTCCATTTGATTTTTTGAAAATGAGTCATGTAGAAATGAAGAAAACCAATTATATACAGTTCAAAGGAATTCATAAGGGAGAACATAATCCAAATTCATATATAGATGATGAAATTGATACATCTTTGGTGAAAAAAATAACACCAACAGAATTGATCAAATTTATACCAGAAGACATTTTATCAGTGTTTAATGAAATGTTTGAGAAGATCTTTATAACAGAACGCGCTGCTACTGAAGAATCTACAATAGAAATACCATCCATAATAGAGACAAAAAAAGGATTCTATGAGGAAGTAAGTGATATAACAGGAATCGCAATACCATGTATGTATTATGATATGTTAATACAGATATGGACAGGTTCTCAAATTATAGAATTAGAAAATAGTATTTTAAATGAAATGATAAAAATACAAATGAATGATTTGAATTCAATAAAATATTCTTTTGTAAATGGAATAATAAATGAATTACCGAGAACAATAACAAGTATATCAGATTATTTATATTTATCGAATATAGTATCATCATTACAAGAGAACTTATTTTTTAAAATAAAACAAATAGAAAAAGAAGAACATAACTGGATAAATGATGAAATAGCATTTGAATTTAAAGAAAGATTACGTAATACAGTAGGAGTAGATTGTCAAAATATACCACCAAAAATAGAAGATTATATAATAATAGCCTCAAATGATGAACAACATAAAATAATAGACGAAGTTCTCAAACCGTATAATATAAGTGAAAAATTATTTCGATTTACAGCAAGAGCAGACATAATAACAGAAAATGTATTTTGGGAATTGAAATGTGTTAATAAAATAACACTAGAACATATGTTACAATTAGTAATATACGCGTGGTTATATAAATTACGTTCAGACAAAGATGGATATTCATTGGCGGATGATGATGAAAACGAAAAAGTATTCAAACTATTCAATATAAAGACAGGTGAAATGAAACGTTTGAATGCTACAATAGATGAATTAACATATATAGTAGTGGAACTATTAAAGGCAAAATACAAGAAATCTGTCCAAAAAACAGATGATGAATTTTTAAATGAATGTAATAAATTTATAATGAATTTTATGTAAAAATATATGTACCTGTAATATAATTACATATATTTATGATTATGCTTCAGGAGCAGGTTGTTGTTGTTGTTGGATGAATTTTTGAATACATTCCCAAATTTTGGCAGATTCATCAATACTGAATGTACCACGTTTTTGGGCAAGATTTAAGAATGAAACCATTACATTAAGAGCGGTGTTTTCGTCTACAATTTTTACATCAGTTAGACGTTGTTCTTGTTGAGGAGCAGGTGGTGGAACTTGGCCATCAGTTTGGTTAGTTGGTTGCGGTTGTTGTTCTTCAGTCATGGTGATATTATCCATTATATAAAAAAATATATAGAAACTTTTTATATTATTTTAACGCATAATTATTATTTTTCTAAATGTTTATGACAAAAACAATAGCGTTTATTTTTATATGAACTTTTTTTACAAAATTTATTATCTCCAATTTGAAGACCACAAACATATTTATAACAGCAATTAGCTAGTTTTTTTTTATTAGAATTCCAAAGTATGCTAGCTTCATCAAAATCGATATCAACATTGTATAATTGTACATTAGATACTTCGTTAGCTAATTTAGTTTGACTTCTTGTAAGCATATTTCAATATAATTAACAACATCCATTATAAAATAATATATTCAATTTTTTATATAAAAAAAGATATAATGGTAATAAAATGACAAAAAAAGTAGAAAAAAAAGTAGAAAAAAAAGTAGAATTTTGTATTTTGATGGATATAATTATAATACCATCAAAAGAAGAATTTTTACCATATAAGAATGAGTTATGGTGGAATATTAAGGAATTAGAAAATTTCAAAATTTTAGCTTCATACGAAATGTTCACTTTTATGAATAAAAATAGAATATATAATTATGCGGAGGCGAAGCGAATATTATATCAAACCTAAAATATTATTTTGGATTTTCCAATAAAATATCATTGATATATTTATCTAAAAATACGTAAAACATATCATATGATAAATTTTGAGGGCGCTGTTCAGGACGCATAGTAAGAGTACAACCACCAGTATCTAAGAAGGAAACATCGAATTTATTGATTTTATTTTTAAAACAGTAAAAAAGAATATTTTGAATATTCCGGTAATTATAAGGTTTATAATGTAAATGTAATGAAATCTTGGAAGGAGGTATTCCAAAAAATATACAATTTTCAATGATATATTCAAAATCATCAAATTTGAGTTCTCCTACAGTATCGGAAAGACATATTTCATCGAAAGGAAATTTACCATGATAGTAGAGAACCTCTTTCAAAATGAAATCATTATCTATTTTACCAATAATTGGACATTTATTAATACAAGAAACATATAATTTTGTTTTGAAATTGGTTGTAGTATGTTCTCGATTTAATAATTCAAATATATTTTTAAATTCTTGTTTAGTTTCCCAAATAGATTTTTTTGTATTCGTTACTTGAAATTTATTAGAAACTGAAGTAATAAAAGAAAAATTACGTATATTATGATTTAATGCTAAATGGAGTTTTGAAAGAGATGGAATAAGTAAATAAATACCTTCGAAATTATTATTATAGTTTTCTAAATCTCTAGTAAATTCCATTTCACTTTTTTTAATTTTCAAATATTCTTTTGCGTAATTAAATAATTCAATAGAATCATTCATAATCGGTAATACTTTTTGTGATGTTAGAGAACCGATTTCGATGCGTTTTGGTAAATTTTCAGAGTAAATAGTTTTGAATATTTCCATTTTTTTGGATGTTGGAAAGTTCTCAATATTAGCATTTTGAATTCCATCGCGTAATGATACATCAAATAGATTAGGGTCTATTTTATTGAATATTTCTGTTTTTTTTGGACATGCGAGAATATTTTTACGGATAATTCGAGAACAATTAATCATTTTTATTACGTTAGAAATTTATTTACAAATTTACACTTGTAAATAACAAATTTTTACTTTTATATAAATTGTGTATTATAATCATGGACAAGCACGATATGTTCACCATTAGGGTCACGAATAGTTTCATTAGAATCTGTAGTATAACCTGCTGGTAATATAGGATTAAAACTGGCATCTAATTCAATAGTATTATATGTGACAGGTTTACCATCAAAATCATATTTAAGATGTTGAAATAAAATAGGAATTCCACTACTATCAATTACGACGTTACTTGCGTCTCTTGTAAAAGTTGTAGGTAAAACAATATTATTACTAGTATCGAGTTTTAAATAATAAAAAATAACTTGATTGTTACTAATATCGTGTGCTGGTAGTGGGCATGATGTGTTTAATGGAGGCAACGTAATAGGCACAGGGATCAAACCTAATTTTCTAGTTAGAAAATCAATAAGATACGTATCATCATTACCCCATCCGTAATAATCACAACCGGATAATTCGACAGTTTTAGTATCTATATACTGACCATCAGATGTATATAAATTACAATTGAATGTGATTTGTTGAAAAGCATCGAAATCCATAACTGAATACTTGAATCCAGATATGTATTTTACAGGAGGCGTAAATGGAGTAGGAACTACTTCAATAGTTTGTGCGCTAAGATTCATGAATAATATAAGTAAAATATATTAAGATAAATTATTCTAAATATATTTTTATTAGCATTTATCGTGTTGTAATTTACAGTTGTAAATATAAAATATGAATTTGTATTTTTATTCATTGGTTGAATCTGAAACTGGTTCGACAACTGGTTCTGGTAAATATGTTAGACCTAATTTGTTAGTCAAAAAATTAATAAGATACGTATCATCATTTCCCCAGTTAGAATAATCATTACCACACATAGAAATAGTTTTTGTGTCAATATATTGACCATCAATAGTAAACAAAGTACAATTAAAAGTGATACATTCGAATGGTTTGAATTCTGAAACACCGATTTTGAAATAATTAACAACTTTTGGTTGTTGTAAAAAAGGAGAAGGAACAACGTTAATAGAATTACTAAAGTTCATTTGTATAATATTTTTAGATATAATAATATAATTTATATACAAATATATCTATGGACCTTTTGGGAATAATTCATCTAATATTTTTGCGTGTTCTTTATCTGTTATACGTGTCAAATTACCTTTTTGTGCTAATAAATTTATAATGTATTCATCATCACCACCCCAATTTTTATATTCATCTCCAGCAATGATATAATTATTACAATCAACTGTATGATAATACTTATTCATAAGAATAACATTAAATTGAATTTCTTTGGATGGTATAAATAAGTGTGGAGCAAATCTGAAATAAGTTACATATCCATTGGATGATTCTAAATAGAAAGGTTTGATTTTATATGGATTATAATCAGTATTTTTTGGAATTAGGTCAATCTTGGATTCAGTAACAACATTGATAAACGGTTCAGGAATAGTTTCTGTGGTAGGTTCAGTTACAGTTTCAGTGATAGGTTCAGGAACAACTTCAGTGGTAGGTTCAGGAATAGTTTCAGTGGTAGGTTCAGGAACAGTTTCAGTGGTAGGTTCAGGAACAGTTTCTGTGGTAGGTTCAGTTACAGTTTCAGTGATAGGTTCAGGAACAACTTCAGTGGTAGGTTCAGGAATAGTTTCAGTGGTAGGTTCAGGAACAGTTTCTGTAGTAGGTTCAGGAACAGTTTCTGTAGTAGGTTCAGGAACAACTTCGGTGGTAGGTTCAGGAACAACCTCAGTGACAGGTTCAGGAATAGTTTCAGTGGTAGGTTCAGGAATAGTTTCTGTGGTAGGTTCAGGAACAACCTCAGTGGTAGGTTCGGTTGTAGGTTCGGTTGTAGGTTCGGTTGTAGGTTCGGTTGTAGGTTCGGTTGTAGGTTCGGTTGTAGGTTCGGTTGTAGGTTCAGGAATAGTTTCTGTGGTAGGTTCAGGAACAACCTCAGTGACAGGTTCAGGAATAGTTTCTGTGGTAGGTTCAGGAATAGTTTCTGTGGTAGGTTCAGGAACAACCTCAGTGGTAGGTTCGGTTGTAGGTTCGGTTGTAGGTTCGGTTGTAGGTTCGGTTGTAGGTTCAGGTATAGTTTCTTCAATTTCGATAGTAATATTATCTTGTTCAGATGACATTTTATATATACATACATACGAATAATTTTTTATATTTTTAGATTCAAAACACTTTTATATTTCAAGTTCATAAGTTCAACTAAAGAATCATAACTTAATATTTTGTCACGTTTTAAAATATCAGAACCTTCTTCAATTAGTTCTTTCGAATTTCTAATAATAAATTCGGCATACCCATAAGCGTCATTAATAAGTGCCACTACTTCTTCATCAATAATTTCTTTATATTTTTCACTCATACTAGGATAGATAATTTTCTTACCCATACCATAATAACAAACCATTTTTTCAGCCAATTTGAGTGCTTCTTCAAAATCATTAATAGCACCAGTAGTAACAGATACACCATAAAAAACTTCTTCAGCTATTCTGCCTGCTAATAAAATCATGAGATGTTCAAACAAAGCTTCTCGTGTTAAAATATTACTACTAGATGACTCAAAAACAGTATAAGCGGGGCTATTAGGAGATGATAAATTGATAATAACTTTTGTCATTTTAGCATGATGTGACGATAACATACCAACAATAGCATGGCCTAATTCATGAATAGCGATTTGGTCAATAATATCAGTTGTAAATTGATGTTCAGAAGGTTGCCATCCAGCAAGCATTTTATTAACAATAACATCAATATCGCTATTAGTGAATTTATTACGATTTTCTCTTAAAGCATTTAACATGGCTTCGTTTAAAAGGTTCTCAATTTGAGCACCAGAAAATCCATTTGTAATTTCTACTAAATTATCAATTGCTATACTGGAGTCGTATGGTTTACCAGAGGAATGAATATTTAAAATAGCCTTTCTAGTAATTTTATCTGGATTACCGATATAAATACGTTTATCAATTCGACCTGGTCTAGTAAGAGCAGTATCTAATAAATCAGCACGATTTGTAGCACCAATAACAAAAATACCCGAAGTATTTTTGAAACCATCCAATGCTACCAGTAATTCATTCAAAGTACTATCACGTTCGTTTCCAGATGTATCACCATCTGATGACCTTTTGCGCCCAAGTGCGTCGATTTCATCAATAAATATGACACAAGGAACATTTTGTTTGGCTAATTTAAAAAGTTCTCGAATACGACTAGACCCGACACCAACATATTTTTCTTGAAATTCTGAACCAGAAACCGCAATAAAACCAGTTTTAGCTTCACCTGCTAATGCTTTTGCTAATAATGTTTTACCATTACCAGGAGGACCTTCAAAAATAAGACCTTTTGGGACACGAACATTGTAAGGCGCATACTTAGTATAATTCGAAAGAATATCGATACACTGATTCAATTCGTTTTTGATATTATTATAACCACCTACATCATTAAAATCAATGGGTGATTTTTCAATAACTTCAAAATTTTCAGATTTCTTAGTTCTACTTGAGGTACTTCCGCCACGTTTTCCATATGAACGCATAGGATTACCATAGATGTCGTAATAATCAGTTTGTTGTTCATCACTATTACCAACATTGTTCGCATTTTGTAAGTCAGCACTTAATTGATTAATAACACTTTTATTGATAATAATACGTACTCCACCAGAACGATGTTTTCCAGTAGAATTATTCAATATTTCATTAAACAATTCAGAATCATCATCTTCTTCTGGATTATAAAAACCTTCGTTATTGTTATTCAAAATTTCATTGTTTTGTATAGTGGCATTTTTTGAATTGAGTCTTTTGAGATATTGTTCGTTGTAACTAGAAATAGGATATTTTCTATAGTTCATATTCATATACAAGGTAGATTGAATGTTTTTGTATTTTGGGAAAACAAAGCCATTTGAGAAAGAAAATAAAAAGAAAAAAACAAAGATTTGGTTCATTATAATAATAAATACTATTGTTTTATGTCGTTTGAAAATATTAATTATATTTTTTATTACAAAAATATAATTATAATTACAAAAATACAACTGTACAATGCTAATAAAAAATATTTGAAAAAACTAATATATACGTAATTTATAATAACTCAAATGATGAAACAATTTAATGCGCGTAAAAGTATTCAATTAGATGCTTATCAATTATTGAAAGACGACATAGTAAATTATAAAAAATTAAATGACTATCAAAAATTATATATAGAACATTTGACAGAAGAACAAAAGGTTGAAATAATATTATTATATGAGAACGTGATGAATAGTTTGATAGAAACAATGTATACGAAATTATAAAAAAGAATATAAATAGTAGTTAATTATATTATTCAATAATATTTCCAAAATAAATGGAAACTTTTGATGAAATAGATGATATCTATATCTATGTCGATAAAGAAAATATATCAAAAGAAAAATGCGAAATGATAATAAATAAATTCAACAATGACGAAAGAAAATATAAAGGAACAACATTTGAAGGAGTAACTGAATACAAAAAAACAAATGAACTTATTATTACTGGATTAGAAGATTGGAAAGAAATAGATCATTATTTATATGACAATTTAAATAAAGCATTGAAAGAATATTCAAATAGAGTTATAAAAAATAAATCTGGAGAAGTAAATCTTGGAAGTGGAACAATGAAAATAGGATGCCATAATGATAATATGATAGATTTTGGTTATCAAGTACAGCATTATAAAGCAAATATAGGTCATTATCATTGGCATACAGACAGTACAGATAATATAAATAATTTAATTACAAGCAATCAATATAGAATTATTACATTCATTTGGTATTTGTGTGATGTAGAAATCGGTGGCGAAACAGAATTTTTGAATGGAAAAATAAAACCAGAAGCTGGAAAATTATTATTATTTCCAGCAACATGGACATATTTACATAGAGGAAAAATGCCAATATCAAATGATAAATATATAGTGTGTGGATGGACCGGTTTTAAATTATTTCATCATGTAAACGATATATTTCAACATGTAAATAACAAAAATATATAAATATGATATACTATAAAAATATCATATTTTTTGGAGATACCTAACAAATAATATTGAAAGATGCCAATTTGGATTTTAAATTATTAGTAGCGCTCTTGAGATTATTCGTGGTTTGTTTCAATTCGTTACTAGCTTGTTGAATATATTTTACATCAACATTTTCGGACATAGCGATACTAACACCATGTTCGCATAAAATATTCCAAGAATCTATAGTTTCTACAGATTTATTAATAATATTTTTTTCTTCAGCTGATAATGCTGCTCCACTTAATGATACATCAGTAGGTGACACGAAATAATTAATATATTGCATAGCACAATTAATTTCTCCCATAACATCCTCGATGACGATTTTGGTATCATGAGCTGATTTTGGTAATTGAATCACTGTAGTTGCGAATACGGTTTGTTTGAATTTACCAAAAATATTGGATAAATTAACAATTTTACCAAGAGCAATAGAAATGGCAGTCAAAAAACTAATATCATTGATGATGTTAACATTTTGTAATTTAGAATGTTTATTTGAGTATTCGCTATCGCTATCATAGCATTCCTTAGGCATATATAATTTTATTATATATATATTAATAATAGTATAAAAATAAATAAAAACAAAATAATTTTTGCTAGATATTAGCAGTTAAAAAATCAGGTGTAATTAAAACTTTACATTAGTAATTTAAAAATATAAAAATTCAAATTATTAATTCAATTTCTAATTTATTGTAATAAGAATACATTTACCATCTTTTGTACAATCTTTCGAATATTTAATTTCACTTTCGTATGATGTTTCTTTTTTGTCCTTGTTTTTATATTTATCTACTTTTCTACAAGAACTATGTTTTTTACAATGTTCTCGTTCCTTTTTTTTACAATAATCACAACGTTTACATTGTTGGCGTTCTCGTTGTTGTTCTCGTTCTCGCTCTTTTTTTTTACAAGAATCACAACAAAAACTACGTTCATCGTCAGAACAATTATCAAGGGAACTATCATCATCGGAGCATGACCGGTATTTACACGAAGAGGAGGAGGGCATTATAATATATAACAAATATATAATAAAAAATAATAAAAAATAATAAAAAATATATTAGATTGCCTAGATTGTTGCAGTTAATAAAAACAATATTTATACAATTGTAAATTTGTGGTTACAAAATCCATTTTTTATTGAGAACATTTTCAACACTTTCGAGAGAGCCCTCAACCCAGCCTTGATTAGTGCTTAACAATTCGCCGACAACAATCATATTTTCATATGGATTTTGTGCTTTTTGTAAAAATTCCATTCTATTTTTGAAAGGTTCTCGAAGTGGTTCAAAATAATGAGTGCCAATATCCCAATAATAATCTTTCATAGATGTTAATTTCAAAGAACCCGGTTTAATTCCAAGAGATAATTCAAGAATAGTACAAAGCATAGAACGATTTTCATGATTATTTTGTAAAAATTTTTTCATATATAGAGATGCTTTGTTATCGTTATATGCTATCATATAAATACCTTCATCTGGATTCATTGGTATGATTTTTTGTAATGGTCCGGGAACAACAGTGAGATTTGGCACATATTTTTTCATAATAGGAATAGAGGATTTCGAGAACTTGCCGTATAATCGTATAAAAGGTTGTCCATGTATTTGATTATAAATACTATTTTTAGAGGAGGCGTTGGGTATCAGTTTCAAAACACTTTCAATGGTAGTAGCCATAATAACTTTTTCACATAAATAGATATCATTTTTATTACCAGACTTACTATGAATAAAAATCTCAGTATTCGATTTTGGATTGATTTTAGTTACAATATTATTAAGATGAATGTTCTCAATACCAATCTTCAAAGATAGTATTTCCATTAATTTTTTCCATGGAACTGAGAACCCAGTCCATTGTTCATAGTTATCGTCAAAACCATAATTGTATAAAGTTTCGTATGCGTCTTCGTTTTCATAATCAGTATAACCAGCGCATTTAATGAATGTATTATATAAATCGCAACCGATAATAGAGGTAGCATATTCTTTGAAAGTTTTGTTTCGGTTCTCAATATTATTATGAAATTCTTTTTTGAGTTTCAAGAATACTTTTTTAACATCACATGTATTATCAAAAGTAGTAGCAAAATGATGACCGGTTTCAAATTCATAAATAGGTATTTCAAGTTCTCGCATTAATTTCAATAATAATTTATCTTTTCTCTTTCTGCCGATACCTGCGCCAGTAACAACGGATGTTCCATGAAACATTTCGTTACTAGCACGACCACCGAGAACATTTTCTTTTTCTAACAAAATAATCTTTTTATTAGGTGATAATTTTTTGATTTTATGGGCGGAATATAGGCCGGCGATACCACCACCTATAATAATAATATCAGTTTGAATATATTTTTCCATATATAAATAAAAATATATTTATTTGTTCTCTAAACACAAATTATTTTAGTAATAAAATAGTAATAGTAGCAGTAACTTGTGGAATAGAATTACCAGAACTAGGAGAACCATAAAGAGTTACAAAGTTCGATAAATTAGTATTATTTATCAGTTGTAATTTACAAGCAAAACCGATAGGTGATAAGTCAGTTTGTGTTATCATGTCGTTCTCATTTATTTCAATAATAAAATTAGATGTGGTTTGTGCTGAACCAGAAATAGATCCGATTGTACTACCAGGGATAATATTAATTTGGTTTTTGTACATCGAGAACTGACATGATTCGAGATGATAAATACTAGTCGAAATATAATAAAATCCGTATTTCCAAATAAATATTTCGGCAGAGTTTGAAACATGAGCACAATCTCCAAACATCGAATTATGAGTGTCAAATATGACAGAACCACCTGTTGGTATAACTTGTTCAGTAACGCTATATGCGTTAATGAATGTTTGAGAAATACTACCAGTAGGTCCAGGAGGCCCAATAAGTCCAATTGGACCAACAATACCCATTTCACCGGTAGGTCCCATCGCCCCAGTTGGCCCCATTTCACCTGTAGGTCCCATGGCCCCAGTAGGTCCAATTTCACCTGTAGGACCCATTGCCCCAGTAGGTCCAATTTCACCACTTGGACCTATACAATAACAGTAACGATACATACAATGGCAATGTAATAACGAGAGACTAACATCTATAAAAGATTTACCACAAGTAATACAATTACGAGGAGAATTGCCAAAAGAAAAAACATTGTATGAACAATCTTCGTTTTTAATCTCGATAGTATTTTCTACAATGTTCTCGATTTGGTCATCCATAATATATATTTTATAATATATTTATTTACTAAACTAATACCATCAATGGTAATAAACTACAATTTATATTTACAATAATGTAAATATAATTAGAAAATACAAAAATTACAATTTGTAATTTACAAATCTACAATTGTACTTTTACAAATGAATTACAAATTAACGATTTTGTGATTTTGTAGTGGGATTTGTAAATCGAATGTTCTCAATATTACGTAAAATATTTATTTACTTGTCGTATTTATAAAAATATTGGTTGGTGTTACAAAAGAATTTTTCTTACTACAACCACGTATGTGAGCAGATAGACTTTTTTTAGTAGGTGCCTCAAAATTGTTACATAAATGACAATTATATCCACTCTTTTTAGTAGTAGCGTATTTTGTAGAAAGAAATTTTTCCAAAGCAGGAAATCGTAGTTCATCGATTTGTAATAATAATTTCTTTTGTATGTCTTTTGAAATATTGACAAGAGCATCTTTTTGAGTAATAAAATTTTGGAATTCGCGATTAATATCATCGAGAACATCTTTACTAATAGAACTTTCATCAATATCATATGATAATTCTTCTAATTTTGGGTCAAGGTTCTCAATTATATCAATAGCAAGTTGTATTTTTTCTTTTGAATATTCTACATTATGAATATAAACAAGAATATTACCTTTATTAATATCAATATGGTAGTTGGGTTTACAAGTAATACCTGTATGTTGTGAAAGGAAAATAGCATGACAATTTAATTCTTCACTGTCACGAATAAACTTCTTAACTTCATCTGGATTTACATTCCTATCATAGGCTTTGTTCTCAAACATGATAGTTGGTTTGTTCTCTCTTCTAAGAATAAAATCACCAGAGGCACGTTGCCCAGACGTATTCATAATTTCACCACATGGAAACATGAGAGTCAATAATGATTCTAAATGATTTTCACCTAATTGTCCTTTGAAACTTGAGTTACGAAACTTCTTTAAGTATTCAGATAGTTCATTCATCACGGTATCTTGTTTTGTAAGCGTAGATGATGTAGAATCTTTCATAGAAATCAAATTATTTTGTATTCGTTCTTCACTAGATGCTATGTATGTATAAATAGGTTGTTGTACATTTTGTAACATACTAGAACATTTCACTTCAAAATTGCTAATAAAATCTTTTAAAGAATCATTATTAATAGATTTCAGTAACGAATTGGTGTCTTCAGTAATTGTGTTATGAAATGTTCTCAATACCTTCTCAATTTGTCCATAATATTTTTCTTGCGTCTTTGGTATAACATCATTCATAACGAGAGTTGTCTTGTCAATAAGTATATTATTATTTTTTTCAATAAGTGATATTATTTTATCACTCTTATCGTTACTATTATTAGCAATAATGGTCTTAACATCTTCAATATATTCTTTTTTAATATCCATAAACTTAACAATAATATTGTTTGTTATATCATTATTTAAATTTGACATTGAATTGCTAATAGAATTGAGTTGTGTTTTAAAATCATTCAATTGATAACTTTGATGATTTATCGAATTTAATATTTGAGAACTTATAGCATTGTTAAAAACATTAGATGTATCATCGAGCAACTTTTCTACGAAATCATGTAAAATAATATTCATGCTCTCAAAACTTAAATTTGGATTTTCATTATAAAAAGTCCAAATTTTCTTATTGGTTATCGTAAGAGTATAATCAGTCATTATAATATAAATATTTATATACTTTTCTTTATATAGTTATTTAGTAAATTTACAATATTAAAATTAAATTACAACATTAAATTTATTAATTAATCATTAACTAATCATTAATTAGAAAATTTACAACATTACTAATATTACTACAATTGTAATTTACTGACTCATTTTTTTCGTAAAATTTATTATCTTAACCTATTTTAAGAATGCCTTTGGTTAAACCAATGCCATAAATGGCAAGG
>Ga0214921_10002474_pt1 | contig 29936 bp, 26 predicted proteins | sample LL1505_MetaG_FD_177992 | JGI IMG/M metagenome (GOLD analysis project Ga0214921, IMG submission 177992) | Freshwater microbial communities from Lake Lanier, Atlanta, Georgia, United States - LL-1505 | ecosystem: Environmental > Aquatic > Freshwater > Lake | place: USA: Georgia | collected...
AGATGATATAGATAAATAATATATCAATTTTTTATATATAAAAAATTGATCTTGGCAAGTTATCTCTGATTATCATATTATGTTATATTTTATATAAGATGTATAACATCTTATATAAAATATAACATAATATGATAATCAAGAGTATAACTTACCTCGATCCCTTTTTAATATATAAAAAATTGATATATAAAATCAATATATTAGGAAGATGATATATTGATTTTATATATATGAAAAAAAATCGTTCTAAATCCCAATTTAAAACCAATAAATTACAACAATCTAATGTGACAGATGATGATTTTATTGATGATAGTAATGAAACTATTGAAACACCAATCAGTGGATTCCAAAAGATTGATAAAAATCTTGATGGTTTATCATTAATAATTGTGGAATCACCGGGTAAAATTAAAAAAATAAGGTCATATCTTGGATCTAATTTTATTGTTATGGCATCTGTAGGCCATATTATGGATTTACCGAGTAAGGAGTTAGGTATAAATTTAACATCATTGGAGCCATCGTATGAAATATATCCTGATAAAAAAAAAGTTGTATCAAATTTAAAAAATACATTAAAAAATAATAATATAACATCTGTATATATAGCATCAGATGCTGATAGAGAGGGAGAATTTATTGGTTATTCGTTAGTTACATTATTAAAATTAAAAGAATACAAGAGGATAGCATTTCATGAAATTACAAAAAATGCAATTAATAAAGCACTTCAATCTCCAACTAAATTAGATACTAATATGATTAATGCTCAACAATGTAGACGTATAATGGATCGTTTAATTGGATTTTTGATAAGTCCAATATTAAGTAAAAATATAAAGGGTGGATCTGGTGCGGGTCGTGTTCAATCTGTAATAGTAAAATTAATATTAGCGAAACAGTTAGAAAGGGATGAATTTTGGAAAAATAATAATAGTACATATTTTATATGTAATGCAATATTTGAATTAAATGTGCCATCATTGTGTTCTACAATATTTAAATTAAATACAAAAATGTTTATAGAAACATATATTCCAAAAATAGAGTCAATTTTAATAAAAACAAACAAGGATATAATGTTAGGATATTTTGAATTAATCAAAGAATATATTGTCAAAAATAAATTTAAAATATTAGATGTAAAAAAAAGAAATACAATAAATTATCCATTACAACCATTTATTACATCTACATTACAACAAGCTGCATTTTATAGATATAAATATAGTCCAGATAGAACGATGAAATTAGCACAACAATTATATGAGAAGGGATATATTACATATATGAGGACCGATTCACCAAATATTTCACAAGATGCTATTTTTAAGATTAAAGAATATATTGTTCAAACATATGGTGACAATTTCTCTAAAATCAGACAGTTCAAATCTAAAAACCAAAATGCTCAAGAAGCTCACGAATGTATTAGACCATCTAATATAGATAAATTATATAATACAATTGAAGATGTTGATGAATTTGCAATAAGATTATATAAATTAATATGGGAACGAACTATTGCAAGTCAGATGATCGAAAGTATCACAACTTTTATGGATATCAAAATCGGTATCAATATTGTTGATTATGATATCGTTTTAAATAAATATAATATTAATCACATCTTACAATTACCTGTTTTTATTGGATCTATTAGTAAAATTACATCTATTGGATATAAAATAATATATCAAGAAGATGTTGACGAAGATTCTAAATTAGATATAAATAATATTGATTTTAATATAGACTATAAAATTATGGGAGACATTGATGATCATAAAATAAAATTAATAAATATGAGTTCGAGCGAACAATTGAACACATCAAATCCACTATATAATGAACCATTAATTATCAAAACATTAGAAAAATATAGTATTGGGAGACCATCTACTTATGCTGCTTTATTGAAAAAAATAATTGATTATAAATATGTTGAAATAAGGAATGTGGATGGATATAATAAAACATTAACAGATATAAAATACAATAATAAGACCAAAATAATAGATCATAAAGAAAAAATAACAATTGTAGGAAATGAAAAACAGAAATTAATGGTTACTGAAATTGGTAAAAATGTTGCATTATTTCTAACAAAATATTTTCCTGTTATGATGGATTATAAATTTACTGCTGATATGGAAACTAAATTAGATTTAATTGCTGATGGTAAATTAGATCATAAAATATTTATAAAAGATTTTTATGATAATTTATCATTATGGTTATCAAAAATCAGAAAAATATAAAATATTAATATATTATAATAATAAATACTGCCAATGTTCGGTTTCATATCATTATTTTTTTTATTTTATTCTTTATTAACATCTACATATATTTTAACTGTGTTGTGTGTTGATGGTTTCACTCTATATTACAACAATAGTGAAATTGAATTATATGATTATTTTAGATCATTAAGTGTGGTTTGTTATAATATTTTTATTATAGCTCCAATTTATTTATTATTATATACATATATATTATTATATGGATTTACATTATTTAATCCATTTATTGGTATATCATCTGATATGGTCATTAATATATATGATTTTAATATGGAATTTAATATATTATATGAACTTATAAATATATTGATAACATTGATAAGCGCAGAAATATTTTTTTATTTTTCACATAGATTGTTCCATTCTAATAAATTTTTATATAGAAATATACATAAATTACATCATAAATATTCATTAAGTGTATATGGAGTTCATGCTCAATATTGTAGTGTATATGAATGTATTATGAACTTAATTACTTCAACATTAGGAACATTATTAATTAAACATCATATTATTACTATTGTTTTACAATCTATCTTTATGATCATTATTAATGTTTTGGGACATACTACTAATGAATTTAGATTATTCGGAAAATTAATATATTCCACCAAAGAACATAATAAACATCATCTTTTATTAAATGGTAATTATGGATTATTAACAATTTGTGATCGAATGTTTAATACACGTTTATAATATTATTATATTTAATCAAGGTATATATATTTTAATAGGGCAACATCTATATGACAAATATGGTTCAAATTTTATACCTGTTATTGTATTATTTAATGGACAATTTTTATCTATTGACCAATAACAATCCTCTGATTTTGATTTTGTAAATAAACTAATTTTTTGTTGAATATATTTACCTGGCATGCCTTGAACACCTTTTGGACCTTTTAAACCCATCTGACCTACTGCTCCTATTCTTCCTTTATCTCCTTTTAGACCTATTGGACCTTGTGATCCTTTTTTTCCTGTTTCACCAATTGGACCATCCTCTCCTATTAAACCGGGAGCACCTCGAGGACCTTCTATTTCCATCGAATTATTATTTAATTCACGATCTTGATCTGGACCATTTAAACCAATAGTACCTTGAGTTCCCATTATACCTCGGCTACCAGTGGGACCAATAGGTCCTTGGATACCATTAAATTTAAAATTAATAAATTTGAACCAATAATAGATAATAATAATGAATGATAATATTGAAATAAAATTACTAAAATATTTTAGATATAACAACCGTAATGGTATCATTTTAATATATGGTTATAAATTAATTAATTAATTAATTAATCATTATTATTTACTATCATAGCAGAACAACACTGATATCTCTTAAATTTTTTATTTATTTGTTTCATAAATGGTGTCATTGGATTACATACCGCCTCACTATCCGGAACTAATGATGTTTTTTTTATTTTCTTTTCTACTAATACATTTGTAACTGGATCTATCGTTGATACTGTTTCTTCTTTTTCACCAATAACAACCGGCCAATCTCTCATATTGCCACAAGTATATTTTAAATAATATTCTGGTATTATTGGACCACTATCTCCTTTATCTCCTTGAACACCTTTTATCCCTTTCATACCATTAATTCCTTGATCACCAAATGGACCAATTTCTCCTGGATCACCTATTGGACCTTGTTCTCCAATTATACCTCGTTTCCCAATCGGACCTTTTTCACCTTGTGGACCTTCTGATATACTAAATCTAATATTATCCTCATTTTTGTTAATATAATCATTATACCAACCAATATGACCACGCTGACCTTGAATACCATCAAAACCTTTACTTCCTATTTGTCCATCTGGACCAGGAGGACCAAAAGATGGATATGTATTTGATATAGCTATAATTAATATTATTAACATAATAAATACAATGATCGGAATCAAATTAATAATTCTCTCATTTACATAATCTAAATAATTTCTATTGAATAACATATTATTGGGTATATAATAATTATATATATATTATTTTATATACTACCATCTGGATTCTCTAACATTAAATAATTTATTTGATCACTATTCAACATACCATTAAAATAATACATATTTGATATTGTAATACCAATACATCCCATACCTATAATTATATCTTTATCAACATCTCCTTTACCATAATCATTTGTTAATGTACTATTATTGGATGGCTGACCATTAAAATAATATTCAACATAATTTCCTTTACCTTGTATTACAAAATGACACCATTTATAATAATCCATATCATTTATACATGAATCTGCATATGTTCCACCTATATTTAATAAATTAAATAATTGTAAATATAATTTAGACGAACAGGGACTCTTATATGGCATTATTGATAGTCTCATATAATCTTTCCATTCAAATAATATTCTTGGACTTGTAACATCTATTTTATGAATATTTATCCAAAAAGATAAAGAAAAATCATTAGTTGGTATGATTGGTATAACACGACCAGTATAATTCAAAGAATTCGTTAAATTAAATGTAATTTTATTATTGATTAATTCATAGAACAATACTGGTCTATCATTTGATATAAATATATCTCTAAAATGATTACATTTATTTTTATTACCTAAACATAAACAGGTTTCTGGTTTATTTACATCTTTACATATTACTGTATTATTGGATAAATATAGATTTGTTTTAAATTTATTGAGTTTCATTGTATTATTTTGTGTCATAATTGGTTGACAATCAAATTTATTATCTGTGTCACGACATATCTTAGCATTATCTGACAATAATATTTCTTCATTAATTTTAAGATTAGGTGTGTTTTTAAAATAATTAAAATTTATAAATAAATAAACACAAATAAATAATGTTATTAATGAAAATACTAATGCTACCAAATCACGTTCCATTTTTATATAATATTATACATTATATTATATTATATTATATATAAATTATTTTTTTAACGTTTTAACAGTTTCTTAAATTATAGATATTTAGCATCTTTAGACGCTAAATGTATATATTTGACTATGAAATTTTTAACAAATGGCGATGATGGTTTAATAGATGTATGATTACAAATTGGTTCTTGTTTAGATAACAATGTATTAAATATATGTAGTTTACCATATTTGTGATTGATCATTTATATATATATTATTTAACTATTTATCCTTGTTCTTATCTACCATCTGTTTAACACAATCATATAGTAATATAGTTTTTCAATATATGGTATAGAGTATATATATTTATATATAAATATATAGAGATATTATGATATTCATCATAAAAAAATTGATATTTTTTTTTATAATTTAAAGCATTATACAAATTGATATCTTATATATAAATGAAGAAATCTAACTCAGCTTTTAAGAATATAAAAGGTGGAATGAATGCTTTTAAAGTATCCGTTCCCCGTGAGGTGATCCACCCTGTGGTGAGCCAGGCAAATCCAATTGAACAGGTTGTTCAAGTGGTCAATAGTCCCGCTCGGGCTAATGTCGTTGAAGATCAGGTTGATCAGATACGTGTTTCAAATTTAGTAAGAAATTTAGAGATTGAAGCCGCACGCTTTGACTTACCTCAATCTGTTCCAGTTTCAATTCAAAGACAGGTTATTGAACGAGTTGTTGAACCGGCTATATTAGAAGAATTACAAGTTAATAAATTAGTAATTAATGATGTAGATATATCACAACCTCGTTTACAAGATGATTCAGTTCGATATGTTCCAGAACAAGAAGATATTGTAATTGAGGAATCATCTATTGGGGCCGCAGCAGCCGCAGCAGTTCCAGCAAGAATTATTGTTCCGGATGCTGTTAATAGTAATGAAGTTATTGCAAAAATGTATAAAGCAGCAGGTAATAATACTAAAATTAAAGGATATAATGGTGTTCCTTGTCATACATTTGATATGATGAATTTAGACAAAAAAATATATGAAGCAATTATTAAGTTAATGAAATGGGAATTCCCAAGTCCAATTCAATCGGTTGGCATTATGCCAGTTATTGAAGGTAGAGACATTCTATGTCAAGCACAAGCAGGATCTGGAAAAACAGCCACATTTATGATTGCCGCATTACAACTTGCTAAACCTGAAATTAAGGGGTGCCAAATTATCGTATTATCTCCAGCAAGAGAATTGTCTGATCAAACATATAAAGTTGCTAAAGAACTTGCTAAATTTACTAATCTAACAATTGCATCACATATTGGAGGTTATCAATCTGAAGATTCACGTGGTGTTGATTATCAACATAATGTAAAACCTAATATTAATGGACATTATGAAACAAAACCATATGAAGAAAATATTGTTATTGCAACTCCCGGAAGACTAAAAATGTTATTAACACGTAAAAATGCTAAACCTATTAATACTAAATTTACAAGATTAGTTGTATTAGATGAAGCAGATAATATTTTGAGCCAAGGATTTTTAGATGATATCGGTGTTATATTTAGTAATGTACCAAAAGATGTTCAAGTTGCACTATATTCAGCTACTTTGAGTAAAGATGTTATCGATCTATCAGAAGAATTTATGAGAAATCCTGTTGAAATTTTAGTTCCAAATCAAGAAAATGTTATTACTAATAGTCAAGTTCAATTTACAGCCGCTGTTAATTCTGATGATGACAAAATTAATGTTCTTGAAGATATTTTTAAAACCGTTACAGGACAAGTTATCATCTTCTGTAATCGTATTTTCACTGTTACTGCTATTACTAAGATTTTAGCCGCTCTCGGACTCTCTGTTGCTTGTATTAGTAGTGAAATGGAACAATCTGAACGTGAAAGTGTTATGAACAGATTTAGATCTGGAGATTTACAAATTTTAGTTGCTACTGATCTTATCGCAAGAGGTATTGATACTAATGTAAAATTAGTAGTTAATTATGATATCCCTAATATTCCAATCCAATATGTTCATCGCATCGGAAGAACCGGACGATTCGGTAAAAAAGGATATGTTGTTAATATTATTAATCAAGATGACAGAGAACGAATGAAACGTATCATTCTTAAATATGATCTAAAAGAATTATTTGATGTGAAAAAATACTTGAACCGTGCTAATATCGACATCTAAATCTGTTATTTAATATTAAATATTAAAAATTTCTTTATAAAAAAATAAAAAAAAATAAAAAAAAATAAAAAAAAATAAAAAAATAAATTATTTAGTTTTTTTTACGATTGATTTGAGTGTATATTGTATCATCTTATAGTTAATCATAAGATGACAAAATGATAATATATTAATATATATATATATATATTAATATATTATTTAATATCAATGATATTAACAAATAATCTTTTTTTTATTTAGTATATTATATTAACAAAATGAGTAGTTTACTAAAATTTTATTCAAATAATGATCTACAACTTATTCGTGACAATATTGATCAGATAGAAATTACCGCGACCAAACAAGGGTATAAAATATTAGATCCAAAAAATGATGAATATAATAAAGTTAATTCAATAATTCTCCAATTTATTAAAGAAGAAAAGAGGATTATATATGGTGGTTTCGCATATCACACTATTGTTCAACATTACCGTAAAGATAAAAATAGTGAAAATAAAATATATCCAGATTGGGATAGATATGATGTTGAATTTTATACACCAGATCCGATACGTGATATTGTTGCTATATGTAATAGATTACATAATGCAGGAATAAAATATGTGATGGGTCGGCAAGCTCAACATGATGAAACATTTACAGTATTTGCTAATTTTTTACAATATTGTGATATGTCATATATGTCACAAAATATATTTGACACCATCAAAACTATTAATATTAATGGTTCATTATATATTCATCCTGAACTAATTTTAATTGATATTTTTAGGATGTATAATGATCCATTAACAAGTTATTGGCGTTTAAGTAAAGTGTTTAAACGAATGGAATTATTACTTGAGAAATTTCCATATGATTTCAAAAAAACAAAAGTAATTCAATTAAAATCTGATAGTGATATTGATGATATAATTGAATTTATTTTTCCTCAGATTGTTCAAAAATTTAGTAAAATATTATTTACCGGAGAACTCGCATATCTTATTTATACAAATCCCGATGCTGATATTAACACTAAAAATAAATTATCTCAACTTGAAATTATTACAGATGATCCAGATGCTATTAGTAAATTTATAGAATCATTAACCAATAAATGGATCAATATTAGTAAAAATACGGAGAAATATGATGAATTATTTAGTGTTAGACATTATAGTCGGTTTTTTCAATATTGGGATAAACGTACTGTGTTTTTTTATAAGGATAAACCTATTTTTACTATTATTGGATCTAACAATAGATGTTTGCCTGTTATCAAAAGTAAAATTACACTAAATAAAACAAAATTATCAATTAATATAGGAACATTTCTTGTTACATTTAATTATTTTTTTGTTGGATATTATTATGAACATATTAACAAACTCGGATTTTATTTTAATCGTGAATTTTTCAATTCATTACTTACTGTTCGGAACTCTTTTTTTGAACGTAATAATAAAACAGTGTTAGATAATACCATTTATAAAGAATTTATTATTGAATGTATCGGTACCACTTCTGACTTTTCAAGAGAATTTATGTTAAAATTAAATGAAAAACGTGAAAAAGGAATCAAAGGTACATTTTCATATGACCCAAATATATCATTAGGAGTTTATATACCTAATCTTTATTTCGAACAATCTGATGGACTTGAACTTTCCAATTAATTTATAATATTTTTATTTTTCTATATTAATAATTATGTATAAAACACTTTCTTCAAATAATCTATATGGAGGTAATAATTATAATAACGAATTATTCCTTTTGACAAATCCCAAATGGCCACCATCCATTGGATCCAAAATTAAATTTAAAGACCCCACTGATAATATTTGGTATTCTGGATTACATATTAACACTATTTGGAACTCTACCGCTTGTGTTATTAAATTAGAACCACCACATCTTTTTAATGATAATGCTCTTATTGATTTCCCTGAATATGATTCCGGTAAAAATCACTATGTTCTTCTACCATCTTATAACTGGCAATATATACTACAAAATAATATAAACCATCCTAATCCTATTCTTACTAAAAATATTACTTATCCTACTCAATATAATTATAATGTCGATCTCGTTCCATCTTTTCAAAATCAAAATCAAAATCAAAATCAAGATTTACCATATATCGCTCGGAAATCTTATGTCATTAGTGATAATAATATTCATAATAAATTTAATAAATTCAAATCTAATCTACATTCTATCACACCAATTATGTTAAAAGATGCTAATAATCCATATTATAAACCATTAATGACTAATGATAATATTGATTTATTTGATAATTTATTTGGTGATACAGTTGGAACAAAAACGATCCATCTTCCGTCAGAACAACAACAATTATTACTCGAAAAATTAAAAAATTTTGAAGTTATATTACCAAATGATGTGTTCCTTCCTGTTAATAAAAATATTGCCATTCATAATATTATTACTGATCCAGAAGACGAAATTAATGAAGGTAATCGTATGCAAAAATATATTAACCAGATGGTTGGTAACATTTTTAAAGATATACTTATCAAAATACATGCTGGTTATTTGTATATTGTTAAAAAAGGTACAATCATCAATGATGTTGTTACTAAAAAATTGGTTCCATCTCTTAAATATTTTTCCTGGCAAGAGGGTAAACCTATCGATTACCATACGCTTAAATATGTCATTTTTCAGAATCAGTTTCAAAAATCTCTTGAAGAAAATAAATTACAAAAATCAGAAGCAGAATCCATCCTCGGTATTGAATATATTATTGCTTTACAATGTAAAAGTGAATATCAATTATGGTGTCTTAAACGATTACTTATGATATGGCACTCAGACTCCAACACTTTTAATATTATACGTAAAATTAAATTATTGATTAACCATTATAGAGCTGATCCTGGACAACTATATAATCAAAATAATGGTATCTTACCTATGATCGCTATATATCCACGATATGGTATCGATAATGCACGACTCCTCCTGTCCAAATTAGAATACTATTTCTCACTCTATATCGAAGATAATATTAATAATACATACCCTAATATTTTTATTGAAAATTCTAATCCTACTTACTTCCTTAAAAAAAATAATCTATTGTATTATACTAACGGATCCATCGACCTCAAAATGTATATTAAAGAATCTATCCAATTTCATAATACTTCTACTAACGACTCTTTAACCGTTGATATGGCTAAAATACATCTTTCTAAAGATATTATAGTCAATTAAATCACAAAATTATTGATTTTTTTTCACTTACTTAAATATATATAACATATTACTATATATATTAAATGTTACATCATAATTTTATCAATATTGATTTAAATTTACTGATTGATATTGATGATATCTCTTCTAAAGAATTAGATAAATTAGAACCAATGAATGTTGACTATGTTCCATGGTTATATGAACGTAAAGATGGTTTTAAAAATGATCTCGCTTTTATTGATGGTAGAGGTAAATGGCTCCTGTTTTTTGATAAAAATATTATGAACGAAAAATGGACCATTGTTAAAAATTTGTTCAGAAATAATAAATTTTTTGGTATTGAATTTATTAAATGTTCTACTAATTATGTTGGTGAAAATATACCTAATAATCATCTCGGAGTTATTTCTTTTTATTCTCTCGCTGATCATAAAGACATTATTATGAATATCGGTAGTAATATTATTACACTCCTTAATTATACTACTATGGATACCATCTATTATAAAACTGATGAACTTACTAAAAATGGTAACAGAATCAATGGTTCCATCTTTAATTATAAATATAAATTGATTAATCATCTATTTACCGATAATCTATTTATTGACGATTAAAAAACCCTAATATTAAAAAATTGATATTTTTAGTTTATTACTTAAATATTATCCATAAATATATATATATATATGGATAATCAAAATGTTGACATTTATAATATTATTAATTGTGTTTCAATAAATACAGACGAATTTATTGATCCATATAATACTAATAATAAATTTATTACATTAAATGATGTTATAACAATGTTTAATAAATTTGATTTAGTAGTTGAACCAAAGGATATTAATTTTTATATTAATGCTCTAACACATAAATCATATATTAAAAAAGAATATTATGAAATTCATATTAATCATTTGAATAAAAAAAACAATATGTTAGATTTATTAGATCAGTCGAATGAACGGTTAGAATTTCTTGGTGATACTGTTATTAAATGTATTATTTCTGGATATTTATTTACAAGATATCAATATGAAGATGAAGGTTTTATGACTAGACTTAAAACAAAAATTGAGAACAGACAGTCACTTGCTAAATTTGCTAAAATATTAGGACTAGGGGAGTTTATGATTATTTCCAAACAAATCGAAGATAGTAATGGTCGTAATTCAGAAAAATTATTAGAAGATTGTTTTGAATCATTTGTTGGAGCATTATATCTTGACATTGGTTTTGAAATATGTCGTAAATTTTTATACATTATTTTGGAAACCGAAATTGACTTTCCTGAACTCTTATACAAAGACACCAATTATAAAGACCAATTATTGCGATTTTATCATCAAAATAAATGGACTTTTCCACAATATGTACAAATTAATTCTGAGGGACTCTCTAATAGAAAACTTTTTACTATGGGTGTTAAAGATCCTCACGGTAATATTATTGCACAAGCTAAAGCATCTTCTAAACAAAAAGCTGAACAAATTGCTTCAATGTATGCTTTACATTATTATAATATTATTAAAGAAGACCAGATGACTGATTTCAATGAGTGATTTTATTGATACTTATCATATCTACCAACTCAACATATTTTAATAATTTTCTCTCAAATTCATTTATTTTTCTATACAACTCTATTCTATTACTGTTTGTGTATGGAGGATGTTGATCTTGTTGTGTATCTCTCAATATATTTATTATATCATATGTTATTTTATTTAATTCTGTCTTTAATGGCTCTGTTATTTTATTATTTAACAAAGCATAATCGGACGAGTTTTTACCTATATTGGTTAAATCTATTGCATTATCAAAATAATTATTGTTTTTACTCATTTATTGCAAATATATAATATAATATTATATTATATTATATATGAACAATAATTTACACGACTTTGTTGACAAGATTACTAATTATAATTTAAAAATATATGATAATCTTGATTTTCGTAGTATTATTAATAATAAATATAATAATACATCTAATACAAAATCTATCAGAAAACTTGTCGGAGGCAATATTCAAAATTTTGATAAATACAACAATAAACTCAGACATAAATTAAATCAATTACATACTATCAATTCCAATCTCTCTAAACATAATTTTAATTTTAATAATATTAATTCTGTTCTGGTTGGTGGTAATGATGATAATAATAATCAAGTTGATTCTGTTGCTGACAATTCTGTTAATGAAATTAATCCTGTTTTTAAAGACGCTTCCGAAAAAAATAAACTTATTCAAAATACTACAATCAAAAAAAGTGTTGGATCTCTTATTAACTCTCTCTCTACTCATAGTAACAATATCGACGAAACCATTAATGAATTTAATAAATTAAAAAAATCACTTCACGATTATAAAGTTAGTATCGAAAAAAAAATTAACCAAAATATCTCTAATGAACAATATGCTAAATATGATGATATTATTAAACAAATTGAACGAGCTATTGGTAGTGTCGATAAAGCTGTCAAAAAATTACACGAAAAAGATACCGAACATATACATAATATTACTGAACTTACCAACCAACTTACTAATGATGTTGATGATATTAAACATAAATCTAATGAATCATTACATACTAAATCATCCCAAGACGACAATATAAATAAAATTAATAACTCAAACACAGATAATCTTGTCGATTTTGTTCCTGAGGGCATTCCCAACGTAGCTGAGAATGCACCAAGGCCTGACGTTCCCCCAAAAAGGAAAATACCATCTGAGGGCATTCCCAACGTAGCTAAGAATGCATCTAGGCCAGACGTTCCCCCAAAAAGGAAGATACCACCTGAGGGCATTCCTAAGGAATCTAAAGCTTCTAAGGTATCTGAAGCTACTGAAAGCATTCAAACTGTTGCTAAACCAACAGCCAGACCAGCCGTTGCTCAACCAGCTGTTGCTCAACCAGCTGTTGCTCGACCAGATACCGCTAAACCAACAGTCAGACCACCCGTTGCTCAACCAGCTGTTGCTCAACCAGCTGTTGCTCAACCAGCTGTTGCTCAACCAGATACCGCTAAACCAACAGCCAGACCAGCCGTTGCTCAACCAGCTGTTGCTCGACCAGCTGTTGCTCGACCAGATAACGCTAAATCAACAGCCAGACCAACTGCCGCTAAACCAGCTGTTGCTCGACCAGATACCGCTAAACCAACAGCCAGACCAACCGTTGCTCAACCAGCTGTTGCTAGACAAGCCGTTGCTAGCCAACCTGCTGTTTCTAAACCAGAACCTAAACCGGTTGTTGCTAAACCATTGCCTAAACCAGCACCTAAACGAACTATAGCAAAAACAACACCTAGAACAACACCTAGAACAACACCTAGAACAACACCTAAAACAACACCTAGAACAACACCTAAAACAACACCTAAAACAACACCAAACACAACACCTAAAACAACACCTAGAACAACACCTAAAACAACACCTAAAACAACACCAAACACAACACCTAAAACAACAGTTAAATCACCGTCTAAATCAAATACAGTATCAAACAAGATTTCTCAACCAATGACAAATAAAGAATTAATAATGTCTGCGAATGAATTAAAGAGAAACAGTGCTGAAATAAAAAAATCTGCATTGGAGTCTGTAAATAATATAAAAAAATATAACGATACAATAAGCGAAAATTCTGCGTCATAAAACATATATCATATCAATTTACTTGCATAGATAAATATATATAATATATATATTATATATATATATGAGTGAGATAAACCTGGTAGATGAATTAAAAAAAATAAATAGGGGATTAAAATTTTTAAAAAGTTTGGACGATATTAGATTAAATGACATTAAATTTGATAGTTTATATGATAATATAAACAATAAGTTTATGAACATAATGATAAGAGAGTATGGAGTTGTTTCTCCAAAATCTAAACTTAATATGGATGATTATAGTGGTATTAATAAGAATGTATCAAAAAAAGTATTAGATATGAAGGATCAGAATGTGAAAAGGATATTGGAGTTGGAGGATAAGATAGTTGATATGAATAAAGATATAGAAATGAGTTCATTAATAATGGATAATTTAAATGGTGAAATAAAAAAGATGAATTATAAATTAAAAAGAACGTGAAATAAAAACGAATTATAATAATAATAAAATTTTATTTTGGTAAGTATAATATAATGAGTTCTCAAATACAAAGTAATTACATAGATTTAAAATTGAATGGGAGATTATTTCCGTTATGGATATTACAAAATTTCAGGAAATATAAATTAAATCCGATTGTGAGAGTTCCTGGTCAGGATCCGTGTGATGTCAAGGATGAAGTTTTAGAATTACGTAATTACCAGAAATTTGCTGGTTTATATATGGATCACCGAAGTCCGTATAAGAATATATTATTATATCATGGTTTAGGGTCAGGAAAGACAGCGACAGCTATCAATGTGTATAATTTATTATATAATTATAATCCAAATTGGAATGTGTTTATAATAATAAAAGCGTCGTTAAGGAACCAACCATGGATGAAAGATTTGAAGACATGGTTATCGAGTGATGACAATGAAGGAAGATGGGCTAATATTAGATTTGTTCATTATGATGCACCAAGAGCTGATCGAGATTTTTTAAATAAAGTGAAGTCATCAGATTCAAGTAAAAAGAATATATATATATTTGATGAGGCCCATAACTTTATAAAAAATGTTTATAACAATATGATAAACAAGATGGGTAAAAGAGCACAAGTTATATATGATTATATAATTCAAGAGAAAAAAGAGAATGATGACAACAGAGTAATATTAATATCAGCAACACCAGCGGTAAATACACCGTATGAGCTTGCATTAATATTTAATTTATTAAGACCAGATACATTTCCAAATAATGAACAAAAATTTAATGAAATATATATTTCTAATATTGGTCAAGTTAAGTTAAATCCTGAAACTAAAAATATGTTTCAACGTCGTATTATTGGATTAGTTTCATATTACAAAGGTTCTACTTCTGATTTATACGCGAGGAAGGATGTATTTCAAAAAAATTTGGTAATGGCTGAACATCAATTAAGTGTATATAAATATAATGAGGAAATAGAGAGAAAATTGGAAGCAAATAAGAAACCAGGTAAGAACACAAGTCAGTCAGTATATAAATCGTACACTCGTCAAGCGAGCAATTTTGTATTCCCAGTAATGGGTAGTGATATGTCTGGTGAAAACAGACCAAGACCTGGTAAATTTCGATTATCTGAAAAAGATGCTGCCAGATTAATGGAAGGTAAAACAGAAGATGAAATCGATAAAGAAGTTGCTGATAGACAAAAATTATATTTACAAACAATGGACCGTTATATTAATTCTTTTGATAATTATTTAGGAAAAATTGCTGAAGAAGATAAAAAACAAGGATTATCTTTAGATGCTGATTTAGATGTGTTTAAAACAGAATATTCATATAAATTCACAGAATTTTGGAATAATTATAAAAAAAAGTCAAATTTATTAGTGGAAATGTATGAATGTAGTTGTAAAATGACAGCTATAATGTTTTATTGTCTCCGTTCTAAAGGACCAATTCTTGTATATTCAAACTATGTAAAAATGGAAGGGCTGCAAATGTTTAAAATATATATGAAACATTTTGGTTTTTCAGAATATGGTAAAGAAGGAGGTATCGATTTTCATCGTTTTACTGAATTTTCTGGTGATATGGATAAAGAACTCCGTAACAAAAATTTAACTGATTTCAATAATATTCGTAATAAAGATGGGTCTGTTATACGAATTATTCTCATCTCACCTGCTGGTTCCGAAGGTATCAGCTTGAGAAATGTTCGACAAGTACACGTTATGGAACCATATTGGAATGAAGTTCGTATTGAACAATTAATTGGACGTGCTGTTCGTGCTTGTTATCATAAAGATATCCCTATTGAAGACCGTATTGTTGAAGTATATCGATACAATGCTATTGTTGATGATAATAATATGAGTACTGATCAAAAAATACAAGAAGCTGCATTTAGCAAACAACAACTCATCGACTATTTCCTTAATACTATTAAAGAAGTTGCTGTTGATTGTGAACTTTATAAAGATGTTAATATGGAAGATGGCAAATATAGCTGTTTCAAATTTAATGAAAGATCATATTTTGATAAATATGTTCTCCCAGCTTATAAAGATGATATATATTACGATAAACGTATTAATAATGGTCTAAACTCTGTTAATTCAATCGTATCAAATGTTAAAGTTGTTAAAATTAAATATGTTAAAATAGAAAATGGCGAGCTAACACAACCTAATGATTGTTGGTATAATCCTATCACTGGAGTCGTTTATGATTATGAACTTAAATTCCCTTTCGCTAAAGTTCGGATCAATTCCGATGGTGTCGCCGAAAAAATTGACAAAATTACTTATATCGTTGATAATGTTATTGTTATACCTAAAATTAGAAATATCTAATATATTTCTTTCTCAGATTCCGTTTCAACCTCTGTTTCAACCTCCACACCTACTTGTTTTATTTCTTTTTCTGTTTCACTACCTGTTTTTGTTCTGTCATATATTATTATTGGATATGTTAATATATACGGATCATACCAATAATACGGAGAACTATATAATAAATCAAAATAACCACCTGATCCTGACCAATAATTTCGTTGCATATATTTATTATGATGATAACTATTATCATAATGAGGTCTACCACTATGAGGTTTTCCAAAATAAGGTCTTCCAGAATGAAGTCTACCAGAATAAGGTCTACCAGAATGAGATCTTCCAGAATGAGGTCTACCTCCACTAAAATAATTTTCATTAATATTCGTCTTATTCCAAATATAATATATACATAGTATCAATATAAATATTATAATAAATAACAGTTTCATATATATATATATATATATTAAACCATAATAATTTTAATTTATGTGTTTTTATATGATCCGTTACTTTCTTTGTTTATCGATGATTCATTATATATATTTGGATTTACAGTAATATTATTATTACGCGAGTCGCGACGATTATTAAGATCAATATTATTTAAGTTAATAACTGGATGTGTATTACGATATTTATATCTATCATAATGTTCAATATTATTATAAAGATAAAATGAAAAAATCATAAAGATAAATAGGACTATATAAAATTTCATATATATATATGTATTAGAATAAATATATATATATATAATTAACTAAATTGTTAAAATTTATATATATTGCATATCTTGAACACCTTCAATTATACCTAATTTCAGTATCAACGTATTTTGTAATTTTTCATATGCTTGATGACGTAAATATGAATGGGAACATTGATAATTTCTGATTCTTTCACCAGTATTTGGATCATATAAACAAATACAAGTATTATTTGGTGTTGTAATATCATAGTCAATAATATTTACATAACTTGTTGTTAATGGTGTTCCAGAAGAGTTTTGATAACTGATAGTCATTTTGGATAAATTTCCTAATGTACCGTGATCATAAACTTTTTCGTGATTGGTTGTATCTAAATAATAATAATCTCCATTAATATAATCTGGGAACAATATTGAAAATGCTTTTTCAAGACTGACATCGGTTGCATATTCATACATTGTATCGATTTCTGGAACTGTTAATAATAAATATCTGTCATCTTCCAATGTTGCTTTTAATAATATGTAATATTTAAATGTATTACTAACAATAAAATTACCTGAATCATATGAGAATTCAAATGTTTGGTCTATTATTTCACCAAATATATCATTTTGTTTGCAGAATTTAATTTTACCTCCAGTTGGTGTTGTTATATTAGCGATTAATATCCATGAATTATATTCAGTTACGGTTGGAGATGGTAAACTAAATATAATATTTGGATTAGTTAATGTGGCTGCTGTTGTTGGATAATTATTTACTAACCAATAATCAATATCAGAAGTTAATAGTCCAGATAATTTGGAAATATCTACTTGTTGTTTATAATTTGTATCTAAAAACAGACTATATGTACAAATATAATATGTGGTTAAACTAATGGTCATAACATAAAAATAATAATAAAATGGTGTTCCATAATATGTAATGATTCCTTGTTCTCTTTTATATGTGCATATTGGATTATTTATGATTGTATTAGTGCAAGCATCCACAAAATTTTTAGATGTAGCTGGACTTTCATAAATTAAATTAGTTAGTTTATTAATAATATAGTATCTTCTTGGAACAACGACGCTTTTAAGATTCATATATTTGATATTTTTAAAATATTTAGCGATATATGCATTTTTTGTAACATTAGATGGATTAAATTCAACTCTATAATTAAATGGATTCGGATATATAGTACAATCTCTGTCAGCTGAATTGATATTTATAATGTATTCGAAAACGTTTTCTTTAACGCCTTTAACATTTCTTTCTAAAAACTGGTCTTTTTTAAATTCATATTCATTAATTGATTTTATTGGTTGTGACATATTGTTCTTAGGATTGTAATCACTGTTTAATTCATTTGCATGTGTTGTTTCTACCTTTCCTATCATTGTATTAACCGTATCACTACTGACATTTCTAAATAATTCATCAACACTATTTTCTAATAAATCAAGTTCATTAAATGGTGTTTTATGTTGATTACTTCCGGGAGCATTTAAATTAGATCCGTGTGCTCCAAATACTGGATCTCCTAATTTAAAATAATTATTTGTATGATTTATATTATTTGTTTCAATATTTTTATTATCAAAAATGGGACTATTAATTTGACGAGAATATTGTAAAGGAAATGGAGCCAATGAATAATTTGCCATATATGGACCAGAATTTTCAATACTATTTATATCTTTATCATCCACTACAGAAAAATTATCTTTAAAATTACCTAAAAAATTTAGTGTTTGAGTTCTTTCATCAATTTCACGATCTCTATATATATTTTTATCGAATTTACCTCTTGGAATAAAGTTTGTTCTATGCGTAATAGAATGTTGTTCCTCACTATTAGAAACTATATTATTGTTAAAATTATTGTTCATAATATTAACAATATAAATAATATTATTTTTTTTATCTAATTATTACCATTTAATCTACTTATTTGGTTCATTGATAATTTTTTTATTTTTGTGTATATATCATCTTTATATAAATCTATCGCATTAAATGGCATTATCGGATGATTGTCTCCATTCCTATTTAAATTTGAACCATTATTTGGTATATATGGATCACCCAATTTAAAATATGATGGTTTATCTTCTGTAAATGGTTTATATATTTGTCTAGAATATGGTAAAATTAATGGTTTAATAGTATAATTACCCATAAATGGTCCGGAATTATTAATATCATTTAATTGTTTGTCGTCTATAACAGAAAAATTATCTTTAAAATTACCTAAATATTCTTCACTTTGTACAAGTGGATCTATTATATAATTAATTTTGTAAATATGTTTGTCAAATTTACCTCTTGGAATAAAATTTGTTTTTAATTGGTCCATAATATTGTATAATATTATATAATATATAAGTTTAACTATAATATAATTATTATTTTTATAGATAATAATATGTCTATTATAAATAGAAAAACTATAAATATTTTTTTATCTGGAGGTGGAGTCAAAGGTAGCTTTAGTGGGGGATTTTTATATAAATTGGGTCAATGGTTAGAACTAAATAAAAATTATCAAATTGGTAAAATTTATGGAACTTCTATCGGAGCTATTAATGGTTCCATTTTTTTAAATAATTATAACAATTTAAAATTATTTTGGGATTCGATTACATCATATAAATCAATGATGAGTTATTGGATAAAAATACCAATAATTGGTAAAATAATGTCAATAATATATGGATTTTTTATTAAATGTAGTTTAATTAATCCTGTTAATTTTTATAATTTAATTACCAAATATTGCTCTCACAATGACAATAATAAATTAAATATATGTACTACTAATATTACACAATCAAAAACCGAATATGTTGATTGTTCTAATAATGATGTTTCAAACGATATCACAAAATATATAATTGCAAGTTCATCTTTATGGTTATTATCACCTCCAATCAAAATTAATAATAATTATTATGCTGACGGTGGTATTTTAAAATACTTACCATTTGATTATAATATTATTAATCAATTAAATAAAAATGATATTAATGTTGTTATTTCTTGTGCCAAGAATATTAATCGTAATAATAGTTCATATAAAGAAACTAATCTATTGTTTTATTTAGACAATTTATTACATATGGTTTGCGATATTCTTTATGAAAAAGATATCGAGTTAGTCAATAAACTTACTAATTTTAAATGTTATTATGTTGATCAAAAATTATTAAATAATATATCAATTACAACATTCACAAATACAGATATCCAATTATTATGGGCAAATGGTGTTATTAATGCTGATAATTTTATCAAAACAATCCTATAATTAGACCATTGTTTGGTATTTGTTTTTATATCATTTTTTATCAGTTTATTCAATATTACTAATATAAAACTACAAGAAATCCATATAAAAAAATTGATTATTAATGTTTATATGTATATAAACATTAATACATAAACAATAATATTAATGAAGACTAAAGTGACAACTACATTAAAGGAATTAAAATCCATTACCAATACGTATATTGCACAACTTAGCATTATTACTAAAACAATTCGGGATACATATGAAGAGGATATTAATAGTATTAAAGATGACCTGATTAATCGTATCGCTAATGAATATTCATTAGATGCTTCTGAAATTAAAAATAAATTTATTAAACGAAAAAAAAAAAATATTTTAGATGATAATGCAAATAATGATCAAGATAATTCTGATAGTGAATATATGCCTTCATTAGTTAATTCTGGTGACTCTAATAAACAACTATTGTTGTATAAAACTAATTATGATAATAATGATTATTATATTGAAACAATTGAGGGTGGTAAAGTATATGATTGCAAAAAAAATGAAGTCGGTGTTCTGATAAATGGACAAATGGAACTTAATATCGGACTTATTACGCAACTTAAAAATTTAGAAATACAAATTAATGATATACAAAAAGATAAAAATATATCCGTCCCAAATATTAATAACTTTAAAAAAGACGATGACGCTTTTTGTTCTGTTATTAAAAAAACTCCAATTTTGATCCCAATTTCAAAATCTGAGATTATGATTGAACCACTAAATTTACAATCAAATCTTACACATAATACAGTAAAATCATCCGATGGTATTAATTTAAAACAAAATATTTCCAATTCACAATACCAAATTGAACACTTATCCACGATTTCACCCTTCAGGGTCGAGTGCTCACCCCCTAAAGGGGGGGGCACTTCACCCACATCTCCAGATGAATGCTTACCACCTAAAAATAAACAATTACTTAATAACGAAATTTTCTTAGATAAACCACCTGCTAAACGTATTAATAAACGACGTAATAATCCATCCAAAATATAAATAGAGTTGGTAGCCACATCATATATCAAAATAACATATGATGTATTATATTTTTTTTTATAATATAATTTTATAATATTGTATAAATATATATATATATATATATTTATATTATGAACAACAATAAATCAAAAAAATCTATTAAGCGAACCTCTTCAATAAAAAAAAAACCTATTAAACGGACTTCTTCAATTAAAAAAAAATCGAGATCATCAGTAAAATCAAGAGATTCTAAAAAAAATAAATCACCAATTAAAGGGGGGGCTAATAAAATTGTAAATATGGTTGAGAGTAATATTATGAGGAAAACAAAAGATGAAGATAAAAAATGTGCTCCTTCAAAAAAATATGAAGAAGGTTCATGTTTTACATTAAAATCGTTACAAGATATGGCAAATGCATATAATAGATCTGTAAAAACCAGTAAAAATAAAATAATTATAAGTGACCAAAAAAAACCATTATTAGAACAACTTAATGATAGATTAAAAAAAGTATGTGATGACCAATTATGTTGGATTAAACAGGATTTTATTAACTATGCTAAAGATAAACACGAACTCAAATATTTAACTTTTAGACCAACTGGACCACAAGGACGATTCACATGGTTAAATACTACTAATATTAATCATGTTATGAAACAATATGAAAAAAAATACAATGACTTTAAATTTTTAGGAGCTGTACCTATTGATTTTGATGAGTTACCTTCATTAGGTATTTATAATCTTGATTTAGATAAATATTATGATGAGGGAATACATCGTTTTGGCATTATTTTTAATACAGATGAACATTATAAAAGTGGAGCACACTGGATTGCTATGTTTTTTGATATTAAAAAATATGAGATCTATTTTTTTGATTCATATGCGAAACGTCCTGAAAAAAGAATTCGCACATTAGTTGGTAGAATATCTAAATGGTGTAATAAAAAACATTATAATTTAGTTATTGAACCCGATGATTCTTTTATGGCACCCAAGAAAAAAAACAATATTGAAAAACAAGAAAAAACCAAAATATTGTTTAATCAAAATCGTAAACAGTTTAAAAATTCGGAATGTGGTGTTTATAGTATTAACTTTATTTTACGTCTATTAAAAGGTGAAACTTTTCAACAAATTGTCGAACAAGAATTACCCGATGATGAAGTTAATAAATGTAGAAACGTTTATTTCACTTTTGACGACCCTACTAATATTAATATTATTGATGATGACGATATCGATGATTTTATTGGTGCTAATTAATCGCATTACATCTGTCCGCTTTTATTGACCATTTACAAGTATAATTACTATCAAGATAACATTCTTTAGGTGTATTTAGATCTGGTATTCCACATTCTACACTATTTAATCTTGCTTCATTTATTTGATAATTTCGTTGTTTCCTTTTTTTTTCCAGTATTTCTATACGTATTAACTCGTTATCGTGACGTTCACGTATATCTATATACTGATATATACCAAACACTATTATTGTTATTATTATCCCAAAATATATAAATTTATATGTCATCTATATATTTTGCTTAATATTTTATTTATATATTATCCGTTTTATTCCGTTCTTATTGTTACTTCATTTATATATTTACTTTTCTCATTCTCCTGTTTCATCCCCTTTATTAATAATGTAAAATTATAATTTGGATCCTCTCCAAACCAATATGGTCTTCCATTCTCACACATAAATTTGAATTCTATATATTCTAATTTTTTTATTGTTGGTTTTATTATCATCATCCCTGATATTATTTTATCCTGACTTACATTCACTTTCCCTAATGTACTCCCATTACCTATATTCATTATATTTATATTTAGTTGTTTATACACTCTTAAGTCTGCTGGACGTTTCCCTCTAAATAAACTTTTTTTCCCATCTGTTACATCCAATATATCAATACCAAGCATATTATATATATTGTTCTCATTATTTACCAATTTTATTTCTCTATCATCTTTTGTTTTTATATAAACAATACTTTTTATTGCATCATAACCTATATCTATATTGAATTTTGATAATACCTTATTTATCTCTACCACTAAACTATCTAAATCATATTTCCCTGGATCTACATTCATTTCTAAATAATTTACACCATCTATACTCTCATACTTATAATTTGCCCCTATCTTATCATCCCCTTCATAATCATCTAAATTACATATTTTTAATATATTATTATATGGGGTAACATTATATATATTATTGTCTATATTCTGATCCATTAATGTTATCTGCATCACATTCTCTAATACATATGGTAATCTATATTTATATATTAATGATCCTTCCATCATTACTAAATCTTTGCTCGATACTACTATTAATTGCTCCTCGTTAAATATCTTGTAATCATACTGCTCTATCAATTTTAAGATTTCTCGCTTCTTCATTTCTAAACTATTCTCTGATCTCGTATTAATATCTATCTTCTCCTCTAACATTTTATGCTCTTCTTTTACTCTTGATAATTCTACTCTTATCTCATCCTTTTTATTCTCTAATAATCTCATCTTATCATCTGACGTTTTTGACTCCTTTTTTGTTAATTCTTCCATCTCCGCTTTTAACACTGATACCATCTCTTTGTATTTCGCCAATTCTAATAATATTTCACTCTGATCTTCTGTTTTAAATTGACTATCCGACGATTTTATGTCTATTGAAAAATTATCCGGATTTATTATCGGAGTTATGACATCAACCCCAAAACTCCGATCTAATGGGGCACTGCTGTTTAAATAACCTTGATATGTATTCGTCTGGTTTAATGTATTTTGTAATAATTGTTCTTTTAACTGCTTTAATTCACTGTTTGTGTTTTGTTGTATTTGTTGTTGCATCAGTCTTTGTTGCATTGGCTGTTGTATTGGCTGTTGCATTTGCTGTTGCATTTGTCGTTGCATTGGCTGGTGCATTGGCTGTTGCATTTGTTGTTGCATCGGCTGGTGCATTGGCTGTTGCATTGGCTGGTGCATTGGCTGGTGCATTGGCTGTTGCATTTGTTGTTGCATTGGCTGGTGCATTGGCTGGTGCATTGGCTGTTGCATTTGTTGTTGCATTGGCTGTTGCATTTGTTGTTGCATTGGCTGGTGCATTGGCTGTTGCATTTGTTGTTGCATTGGCTGTTGCATTTGTCGTTGCATTGGCTGTTGCATTTGTCGTTGCATTTGTTGTTGCATTGGCTGTTGCATTTGTAGTTGTGTTGGCTGTTGTATTTGTTGTTGCATTTGTTGTTGCATTGGCTGTTGCATTTGTTGTTGCATTTGTTGTTGCATTGGCTGTTGCATTGGCTGTTGCATTGGCTGTTGCATTTGTCGTTGCATTGGCTGTTGATATTGTTGCATTTGTTGTTGCATTGGCTGTTGATATTGTTGCATCGACTGTTGAATTGGCGGTTGGTATTGTTGTATTGGCTGTTGTATTGGCTGTTGCATTTGTTGTTGCATTGGCTGTTGTGGGTGTTTATTTCGTTGTTGTGGTTGTTGTGGCTGTATAATAGTGTTAATTGGTGTTTGCATATTATTTGAATTAACATTTGTGATTGATAATGAACCACGTAATTGTTCCATTTCTGCCAATGCTTTTGTTGTGTCTTTTTCTTGAAATTGTTCAATCATTTTTTGGTCGATACCTGTATTAAATGTATTGATATTTGTATCATATTCATCAACACTATTAAATGCCATCATATCGATTGGATTGTCTGATGTAAATTGTTCTAATATTCCACTGTTATAGTGTTCGTGATTTGTTTTTTTACCATTAATATCATAAATAGAATTGCCTCCTTGTAATCGTTGAACACTATTTTGTTCAGGTTGGTCTGTTCCTCTAATAGAATTAGAGGATTGGCGTTGTGATGGTTGTTGTGGTTGTTGTGGTTGTTGTGATTGTTGTTTTTTTTTGGAAGATCCATCAAGAGAGAAATCGGGAGTAGGCGGTTTATTAATATTTCTACCAACATTAATTGATTCGCGTTGTGCAATATAGTCTTCATAGTTCATAGTAGTATTATCATTTTGTGATCTGGAACCTATATTTTGTTGGATATTATTAATATTACTATGTTGTACTGGAACTGGTGCAAATAGATCATTTCTATTATTAGGCATAATATTAGTCATAATATTGGTACTTGTTGGTCTGGGTGGTACAATAACTGATTGATTAATATTACTTGGTTGTCTATTTGGAAGATTGTCTTTGGAAGGTAATTTATTTTTTATATTATCAATAATCATATTATTAAGCTGTGAGAGAGCGGTATTAAGTTCATTATTAGATTTGGAACTAATTTTATTACGATCAATTTTACTATTAATAATTTTCATTTCATTAACAATAACTTGTATGAGAGCAGTTTTATAGTTTTCAGAAGATGGTAAATTATATTTATTTGTAATGGTATTAAAGAGAGTACCAATATTTTTTTTATTAAGAAAGAAGTCTGTATTATTCATTTTAATAAAAATATAATAGGTTTTATTAAATATTTTTGAACCAAAATATTGTTATTAAATAAAACAAAAAGAAATAAATTATAATTTAATTTATAATAATCATTATATAATGAATCTAAATATAAAAAATAATAATACACTTTATCGTAAATCTACATATGAAACATTAATTACCAGAAATAAGCATAATATTACTAATGAAAAATCTAAATATTCCAATAAAATTGTTGAATTACCTGATAGTATGGGTATGTATCTTAGACCAGAAAATCATACTGAGTATATTGATAATTTTGTATATATTAGAAGGACAATTCAGATAAATAGTAGTGATCGAAATCTGACTTATTTTAAGAGTCCATTTAATTTTACAACATATGTTGCTAATAATCAAATTATTAATAGTGGACCATTACAACAAGTAATTAGTAATAGTGCTTCACCTATGATGAAAACTGATCCTAAATATGATGTATATTTAACACCTCGTATTGGATTAATAATACCCAACATATATAAAATAAATTTAAATAAAATAATAATACCCAATTTTTTTACAATAAATCAAAAAAATATCGTCTCTACTGATCCTGATTACATTCTATATAATAATATTGGTATTTTTTTAATGAATTATTTATTATCATCTACAATAAATATAAATGATGAATTTTTTGTATCATCATCCGGTGTTTTTATTATTGTAGTTAATATAGTTATAAATGAAAAAATAAATATAATTATAAATTATGATCCATCAACAGTTGTTAGTTATATATATAATATAACAACTGTATCTGATATTTATCAATATAAAGTTGACTCAAATAGTCCATCCAAATATCAACGTGTTTTACATTTGAATATAAAAGAATTGAATGATAATTTTGATTATAGTACAAGTAAAATCTTATCTACATTTAGATTGATTCCAAAATCAATTAAAAATAAATTTTTATATGCTGATACAAAAAATATTCAAAAAATATTTGATGATGCACCTATCAAATTAAACAAATTTTCTATACAATTAACTGACAGTAATAATATCGAACTTAAAATTTATTTTTTAGATTATGATATTATTAATCAATCTAATGCATGTTGTTGTAGTTATGAACAAAAAATATACTCTTGTCCATGTAATTATATTTTACATCCATTAAATCCTAAATATCAAATCTATTTATTTTTTAATTTTCAATATAAATATATGGTCATTAATAATAAAATAAATAATATTTAAGTATCTATAAAATCATCTGTATCATCTAATATTTTATTTTTTTTAATATTAGAACTCTTGATCATAGGTGGATTTATTTTAGTGGTATCTTGAATGAAAACAGATTTTAACACACTTGGACTCGAACTCGAACTCGAACTCGAACTCGAACTCGAACTCGAACTCGAACTCGAACTCGAACTCGAAACAATATTGTTTGTTATTTTCGTTTTGTTTGCACTTTTTATTGGTATTATTTTCGGTTTCTCTTCAGAATCATCTATAAAATCTAATCCTGTTGTATCAAATGGAACTACTACTTCCTTCTTTTTATATACTCTCTTTTTAGATTTCCATTCATCTAATTTTTTTTGTGCTTCATCTGGATTTGCTCGTAAAAACAAAACTTCATTCCAAAAAGTTTTAAAAACAGGAATTTTAGAATTAAACCATTCAATATCCCGTTTAATCAACACATTATGACACGATTTTAATTTCCAATATAATATTTTATCATAATAATATCCATCTACATATTCTGGATATAGTTTATTCCAATTCTCTTTTATATTCTTACACCACCCTATATATTCATCATCTGACATCATTATATTGCTTGGATATATATATTTTGCATACCATTCCCATCGATCACCTTTTGGAATTCTACTTTTATCTTTTGGTAATAGCTGTATAATACATCCTTTTGTTATTTTACTATTTATTGGTAATTCTTGATTTTGTTCACAAGTACTTATACATCTTATTGGTTCCTCTTCTGTTCTATCTTGTAACCAATCATCATCACTATATTCTTGAATATTACATTGCCAAAAATCACATTCATCATTTTTACAACACGCTAATTGCATTTGAACTTGAATCCAATAATAATGAGGACATATTCCATCATCTATTTCACCACTTGTTTCGATCTTTCTTTTTAAAGGACATTTAATTTCTAACATACGACCAACTAATGGATTTGGTTTACCATCTAATGTTACACACGAACTGATACCATCTGGACTCGCTCCCATAAAATTAATTGGTTCTTTATCAGTTTCATCATTTTGATATAGAACAAGACCAAACTCTGTTACCTTCGTATTATATAAATTTTCATAAATCTTTGTCGCTATCAACTCATACTTCTTCCCATGATGCACAAACATATTCTCTTTATACTTGTCTGGTAACAAACCTATCTTATCTAATATCATATCCGCACGGGTTCCATATTTTGATTCACCTAACACATCAGCACCTGCACTTGCTGTTATTATTCCATCTCTCATCTTAAACCATGCTGGACTCTTTTGTACTGGTTGAGGTAAATTTCTTAAATAATCAAAATGTTCCGTCTTTCTCTTCATATCACCCTCTAATGATGGCTTCAATTTTAATATTATCTTCTCATATTCCTCATCTAATTGATCTACTGTTAAATTATTATCAAACATATTAATTGGTTCCATATTATTCACTACATTATCAACCTCTAATATTGCCTCTACTTTTTTTTCTAACTTTAATGTATCACTATTTTGTGATACAAATAAACTAGTTCCAAATGTGTCCAATATTATATTTGTGTCTTTGTCAAACTCTTCATTGACTTGACCTTTTAATATGTAATTTATTTCAAATATTTTATCTATTTCTGATGATTCAACTTCTTCATCAAATATTATTTTATATACACTCTTTATGTCATCTTTTAAACGTATATAATTGTCTTTATCAATTATATCATCTTTATTTAATCCTAAACAAGTAATCACTTCTAATATATTATTAGACGTATTCATATTGTATATATTACTATATAACTCTTTATATTTATTCAATTGTATAATAAATCAATTTTTTAATATGGTGGCCTATCCTAAGTAATTATATGTGATGTTTAACATCACATATAATTACTTAGGATGGGCCACCATATTAAAAAAGGGATCGAGGCTGTTTATACTCTGATAGTATATTAAATTATTTATTATTTCAGATGTTTTACATCTGAAATAATAAATAATTTAATATACTATCAAGAGATAAACAACCAAGAT
>Ga0214921_10002476_pt1 | contig 29930 bp, 24 predicted proteins | sample LL1505_MetaG_FD_177992 | JGI IMG/M metagenome (GOLD analysis project Ga0214921, IMG submission 177992) | Freshwater microbial communities from Lake Lanier, Atlanta, Georgia, United States - LL-1505 | ecosystem: Environmental > Aquatic > Freshwater > Lake | place: USA: Georgia | collected...
TGAGCAGAAGGTAACTGTTGTATTCGGCTGTGGTGGCGACCGAGACCGCTCAAAGAGGGCTAAGATGGGATCTATCGCGTCCCGTTTGGCAGATCATGTCATTGTGACAAACGACAACCCGCGCAGTGAGGTTCCTGAAAAAATCATCGAAGAAATTTTAGCCGGCGCTCGCGGGACCAAAGATCACGCCTCCCAGCCACGCACTGCCAGTATTTCTTCGACGCCAGATCGAAAGATTGCGATCACGACGGCGATTGAAAATTCTGGTGGCCGCGACGTCGTGCTCATTGCCGGTAAAGGGCATGAAAACTATCAAATCATAGGATCCGAACGCTCCTACTTCAGTGACCGCGCCGAAGCACAGGCGGCACTTTGTATGAAGCGAAGCTGGCTTGTGCTGGGAGCCGGCGTTAGTGGTCTTGCGGCGACCAATCACCTGGCGCGTTACGGCGACAATGTATACATCTATGATGACAAACTCGTGACCCTACCCCCAAGTCATCAACAAAATATAAAAATTTGCGACATTAGTTCGATTCCTTGGGGGCTGATTTCAATCGTTGTCACAAGCCCTGGCGTGGCGCCCGAGCATCCCGTCCTATCAACTGCAAAAATGTCCGATGTCGATATTATTTCTGAAATTGATCTTGGCTTTGATCGCTACAAGGGTGACATCATCGCCGTGACTGGCACGAATGGCAAATCAACGACCGTGGATATGGCTGAATTTATCGCCAAAAAATTTGGGCTAACCGCCTGGGCGTGTGGCAACATCGGGCAACCCCCAAGTGCATTAAACTTGCGGGAGTCACCTTCCAATAGCTTATCTATTGTCGAACTCTCTAGCTACCAACTGGATGGCAGTTTTGCGTGGCCGGCTAAGGCCGCAGCCATTACAAGTTTTTCCAGCGATCATTTGGCACGCCACAAAACGTTGCCTAACTATTTTATGGCGAAGTGGAAAATCACGAAATGGCTGTCTAGTTCTAGCACGCTGGTTATAAGCCGTGATGTGGCAAGGTTTGCCGAGGAGTTCGGCGTTCAATGGCCTGACTGCAGAATCCTTGTCATTGGAGGGACCGTTGATGATCTTCACCTTCCCAGCCAGTGCGAGTTTATCGAATTGAGTGAGGGACAGGCCAAATTGCGCGGGACGTTTATTTCACTTTCGAGATTTGGCCTCTCGGGAGTTCACAATCAGTTTAATGGACTAGCCGCTTCGCTGCTTTTGGAGTCAGTCTGTGGAGCAGACGCCTTAGAGTCGCTGGCACAGCTACGGGATTATCGTGGTTTACCGTTCCGCTGTGAGGTCGTGTTTGACAACGGCTCCTTAAAGATCATCAACGATAGCAAATCAACGAACCTTGAAAGCACTTTGGCGGCGCTGAGTGCCGCGACAAAACCGGTCATTTTGTTGATGGGCGGGCAAGGAAAGGGGGAATCCTATAGGGAACTTGCGAGTCAACTCTCGCGCGTTAGATCTTTATTAGTTTTTGGAGCCTCTCGCGACGCCATCGCTCAGGATGTATCAGGGAGCCTTCCCATCGAGAAGTACGAAAAAATGGAGGCCGCCGTCTTGCGCGCCATGGATCTGGCGAGAGACAATAAATGTGACATACTTTTCAGTCCGGGTTGCGCAAGTTTTGACGAATTTAAGAATTTTGAAGACCGTGGTGAGAAATTTAATAGGCTCGTGATCGCAAATAATCTGCTGCCGAGGAATTAACTTTGCGGCCATCGGTTAAGGGTGGAATAAATTGTTGAAATTTTGGGATAAGTTTTACTCGTCACAAACGCCATCTGAGCCGCGTCGTTCGGAGATTGCCGGTGACTCGCAAAAGTTGGGCCAAGCGGGGCGACTGCTATTAGCGACGACGTTGCTGCTCGTTATGACTGGGCTGATTATGGTCTACGCCGCGAGCGCACTAAAGGGCGAACAGCAATTTAATGATGCATTTATGTTTATTAGAAAGCAGGGGTTCGTTGCTCTCGCTGGTTTTGGGCTGATGTATGGAATCACAAAAGTACCGATGAAATATATTGAGCGGTCTGCCATACCCCTACTTGCGATCACAATGATTCTCCTCTCCTTGATTTTAGTTCCAGGCGTTTATAAATCTGGAGGTGGGGCTGCGCGGTGGATTTCATTTGCTGGTTTTCGCTTTCAAACATCCGAGTGTGCAAAATTAGCTTTAGTGTTTTTCTTAGCGAAAAATCTAGCGCGACAGGGCTTTAATATTCATTCATTAAAAACTGGTATTGCACCCAATATAATAATCTTTACTGGCGTTGCTATTTTCATGATGATGCAGCCTGACTTTGGATCGACTGTATTGATGGGGCTGGTTTTGTTTAGCATGCTGTTTGTCGCCGGACTAGACTGGCGTTATATCGTGGCCGCTGCTGTGGCTGCTATTTTTGCGATTGTTGGCGCAATTTTTGTTGCGCCATATCGGCTTGCTAGACTTACAAGTTTTTTGGACCCGTGGGCTGAAATTAAGAGAGGCGGATTTCAAATAATTCAGTCCTATCTCGCATTTCAAAATGGTGGGTTACTTGGACTCGGATTAGGTGAAAGTCGGCAAAAATTATTTTTCTTGCCCGAGGCCCATACGGACTTCATACTTGCCGTACTTGCTGAAGAACTGGGATTCCTGGGCGTTACGTTTATGTGTTTAGCATTTTCGTACTACTGTTTTTTGGGATTTCGCATAGCTTTTTTGCAAGGCAAAGCATTTCAGCGTTACTTAGCATTTGGCCTCACTGCAACCATTGGATTTCAGGGAGCCATCAATATGGCTGTGGCCATGGGGCTATTGCCAACCAAGGGAATCCCGCTTCCATTTATTAGCAGCGGCGCCAGCAGCCTTCTGATGAGCCTGACAACGACGGCCCTACTTATTCGGTTGAGCATCGATGAAACTCGCACTCAAAACTGATGAAATAAACGGGCGACTTCAACCGCTGTCACCCATTCATTTCGTTGGTGTTGGTGGATCTGGAATGCTGCCTCTAGCAGAATTTTCCGCTACTTTTAATTGCACCGTTACTGGAAGTGATTTGCGCCCAACCACGAGTGCCTCGAATTTTCGATTCGCCCTGGATGGGTCAACCGACGCAGCTCGCTTGCTGTCCGAGGCTAAATGCATCGTTTATTCGAGCGCCATTTCTTCGAATCATCCCGCGATGCAGGAAGCCAGGACCACGGGAAAGAAAATTATGCATCGAAGTGATCTTTTGGCGATTTTTACTGAAACCTTCAAGACGATGGCAGTCGCTGGCACTCATGGAAAATCGACGACTTCTGCCATGGTCTCACATGTACTGCAGACCTGTGGATTGAGCCCATCCTGGATTATTGGTGCTCCATTTGCTAACAGCCAGGCCGCTTTCTGTCGAGGAACGTCTGATTTTCTTGTCATTGAAGCTGACGAATCTGACGGATCGTTCCTAAAATATTCTCCTTTTGTTTCGATTATAAATAATATCGAACTGGATCACCTGGATTTCTATAAGACGTTTGATCGGGTCGAAGCCGCATTTAGATCATTTATTTCTCGAACATCAAGCGCTGGCGGCCTTGTATATCCGTTTGAAGACGAAGCGTTGAGGCGAATTGCGGGCGAATGGCGCGGCAACGTCTCGTGCTTTGGGAAATCTAAGCTTGCAGCCTTTCAATTCTTAAATTCATCGTCCCGAGGGCTAATGAGTAAAGTTGAATTCCTATTTGCAGGGCGGAGATTTGGTTTTAGCCTGCCCATGCCTGGACAGCACAATATACTGAACGCACTCGCGGCTATTGCAGCCTGCAACCTTGTAGCGGTGGATCCTGCAGAGAGTTGCAAAGCTCTGGAGTCTTTTCCCGGAGTGGCACGGCGATTACAACGCTACCCATCGCCTGATGGGCGTATGATCTTTGATGACTATGCACACAATCCAGGCAAGATAAAGAGCTGTTTGCTTGGGCTTCGGGACGCCTTCCCTGAAAGGCGGCTCATAGCCGTCTTTCAACCTCACCGCTTTACGCGCATCTCGAGTTTGTATGACCAGTTTGTGCGAGCCTTTGCTGTGCCCAACACCTGCGTGGTGGTCCTTCCCGTGTATGCCGCTGGCGAGGCCGCACAAACGGGATTTGAGCCCGAAAGAATCGCCAGGGATATCGCTGGCACAGCTGCTGTCCAAACTTTTGCCGCCCAAACTTTAAAAGAAGCCTCCGACTTGGTAGAATCCATTATAGACCGAAATTTAGATCTTGTGGTCACGCTAGGCGCTGGCGACATTTGGCGCGTGGCGGAAAACCTCGCCCATGGCTCACAGCCGTAAGTCCGTGCAGGACATTAAACCTTAAAGGAGGCTTTCAGCGTGTTTCGTATTTTTAAGCCTCAGTCACAGAAAAAAAGGTCGATTTTAGCAAAACAAAAAATCAAGCCCAGCCAGAAAGCTTCGGAAAAGTCCGCAAGTCCAGGTAAGTCACGGTCTTTTGCCGCGAAGGCTTCCCTTCTTCTACTTCTTTTTATTCTTATGTGGGGAGTCGGGATTCGAATTTACGACAAGATAAACGAACTTGCCTCCTACTTGCACTCGGTCGTCATGCTGCCTCCACGTGAGTGGCGTATTGAGGTTATTTCTGCGGGCGGTACGCCGCTACCAGAAGACATCCGTCGCGAGGTTTATAAGGTCGCTTCAAAATTTCTTAAACAAGGCTCTCCAGGCGAACTTTCTCTCCTATCTAGACAAGTAGAGTCGCTGGGTATGCTCGAATCGGTTAAAGTGATTCGACCCTTGTCTGACGCTGTGATTTTGTCTGCGGAATTACGGCGACCTGCGCTGCTCATACAAGTTGGATCAAAGACTCGCTTCTTGACGATGGACGGCGCAGTTTTTGGAGATGCTTTAGATAATTCCGGTAACCCGTCCGCGGCTAGACCGACTGTATTAGTCAGCGGAATTTTCGATCAAAGACCAAACCCTAGCCTAGACACGTCGCTTCGCATCATCACTACTGGCGAAGAACGGCGTCATCTTGCAAATGCACTAGAAATTTGGCAGCGATCTGCCGATGCGGGCATTGAAATCAAAATGATTAGTTTTCAAAAATTTCGCGGATTTGCGTTAACTTTGCCTGGAGAAACCGAGATTGTTATCGGGATTGCTCCCTTTGATTATAAACTCAAAAAACTGCGAGGCATTCTTGATGGTTTGGCGCGAGAGGGAATCGTGGCCTCGCGCATAGAATTAGATTACGAAGGTAAGGCTTTTATCAAAGAAAGAAAGCTATAATGTCAGACTTGCTCACAAAGGGCACATATACTGCTTTGATTGATATCGGCCATTCCAAATCCCGAATGGTGATACTTGCGTCTGATTTCTCGTCGATGCGAGTCTTTGAGGAGCCGACGAGCGGCTTCCAAAAAGGTAAAGTTACTAACTCTCAAGCTTTTACGGACACGATTCATCGCCTTGTTAGCCAGTCTTCTTTATTTAATTCGAAATACTCAGCCATATTAAACATTCCGAGCATTCAAACTCGAACGCTCGTCCAAACTGTGCATCATCGGTCCAATAGCGTATATCGCTCAAGCGATTATCAGGCCATTATAAACGCTGCCGTTGATTCCGCTGCTGGCGGACTGGACGAAGTGATTGATGCTCAATTACTGCAAGTTAAAATAGACGAAAAAATTATTGACTCACTTGCTTTTGGAACAGAGGGGCGTGAAATTTCGGCACAAGTCATTTTAGCGACACACCCAAGTCTGGTTTTGGCAGATATCTTGAACTGCGTTAATTCTGCGGGTGTTGAAGTTTCAGAATTTCGGTCAAATGGCTTTGGGCTTATGAGATCCTTAAAAAGCCTTCGTCCGTCAGCTGATAACTGCGTGCTGATTGATATCGGACATAGCACAACCACAGGTGCCATTATGATTGGCGGTGCTATCCATCAGATTTTCTGCGTGCCGGCGGGAGGTGCTCACATGTCAAAAGACATCGCCGCAGGACTTGCTACAGACCTCGAACGAGCTGAGGCCGCAAAAATTAGTTTTGGATTACAAGAAAAATCATCTGATGACACCGCCGCCGCCGCAAGACAAATTCAAAGATTTTTACGTCCTCGGGTCGCCGAAATCGTAACGCTTGCATCAAAGCATTTTGCTCTTTATAGCCGCAGCCTTGATGGGGGCCTCCTCTTTTGCGGAAATGCGTCCTTACTCTCAGGCTTATCATCGTTCACAGAGCAGTTGCTGCGCACGCGCCCGCCATTTGTGTGTCAGTTAACCAATAAGGGCGCTGAGACGTTTGTTGGGATTAAAAATTTACAGACCAGCTTGAGTGGTGAAAATCCGGGCAATGCCGCCGTGAAAGTAGATTCTGGTTGGGTGTCGGTCTTAGCTCACGCAAGATCTATCGTGCTACATCACAATGCGATGAGCACTGAGCGCCAAGCAAGGCCACTTGCTAAGCTACACCCCTTGTGGACTTGGCTATCTGAATTGTCGCGATAACGGCCATCAATTTATTCTATTTTCGTCAAAAAGTTGACATAGGCTTTTCGCACTTATTATAATTTTAATTATAGTTTCGTAAATTTATCTCGAAATCAACACGTTGGGTGAGCTCGTCTCTATGCAGTGACGAGAATCGAAGGAGGATCACTATGTCGTTCAATGCATTTGGCGCAAAAATCAAAGTGGTAGGCGTCGGTGGGGGCGGTGGAAACGCAGTGAATACCATGATTCGCTCTGGACTCGAGGGCGTTGATTTTATTGTCGCTAATACAGATGCTCAGGCGCTCAAGGCATCTCTAGCGCCACACAAAATCCAACTCGGCAAGGAACTGACCAAGGGCTTGGGAGCTGGAGCTGATCCTGATATCGGGCGCGACGCGGCTCTAGAAGATCGTATTGAGTTGCAGGACTTCTTGAGCGATGCAGACATGGTATTCATTACGGCAGGCATGGGCGGTGGAACTGGTACAGGAGCTGCAGCCGTCGTAGCTCAGATTGCCAGAGAGCTGGGGGCCCTGACTGTAGCTGTAGTGACAAAGCCCTTTGCTTTTGAGGGCAAACGTCGTCGCAAACACGCAGAACAAGGGGTGGCGCGACTGCGTGAGTGTGTCGACACATTGATCACTATACCAAATCAAAGACTGTTGCAGGTGGCAACTCCAGATCTGAGCATGCTCGACGCATTTAAGCTTGCTGATAATGTTTTGGTAAATGCCGTGCGTGGCATTAGCGATATTATTAACACCCCAGGCCTGATTAACGTTGACTTTGCAGACGTAAAAACCGTTATGAGTAGCATGGGTCATGCTCTGATGGGTATCGGCTACGGTACAGGCGCTGAGCGCGCTCTAAGCGCGGCCAAACAGGCCATATCCAGCCCGCTTCTTGAGGACGTAGACATTGAAGGGGCGACGGGCATCCTGATCAATATTACAGCCGGCACGAATGTGAGCATCATGGAAGTAAACAATGCTTGTATGGTTATCCAAGAGGCTGCGCACGATGATGCGAATATTATATTCGGCGCCGTCATAGACGAGACCCTAGGCGATGAGATCAGAATTACAGTGATCGCTACCGGGTTTCCAGTAGAAGAAACCCATTCTGTCGAGGATATGACACCTACTTTCGCTGCACGCTCTTCACATGCATCTGTCACAAAAGCTGGCGCAGCCCACATGGCCCAGCGCCTGGTAGCGCCTCCTCGACTAACCACGCCGGTAACATCCATCGCTAAAGAACGAACTCAGGCTCCGGTGACCGCTCCGGTAACAGTTCCCGTGACGGCTCCCATAACTTTGCCAACTTCTCACGTGCAAACCCATGCACAAGTGGCTAATCCAGTGATGGCGGCACGCGATACACAAGCCATGCCTTCCCGTTTTGCAAGTCCTCCTGAGCTATTTGCACAGAATGTAGTTGCGCCTAAAGTGATTGCCCCCGCGACATCAGGTACGTCTTCAGGCTTAAAACATCAAGGGTGGCCATCAGCCCAAGCTCCGGCCGCAAATGACATCTCCCACAGCACAGGCACTTGGCCAGCCAGTACTTCGCACGCAAGTCATGCGATGACCACGAAACCCGCAGAGCCAATCGAAGAGCTGACCCGAGTGGATGCTTCACAGGAAGCCGCGGCCCTTGCCCAGTGGACCTTGGATGACTTTGGCGGCCCGTCAGACTCCTCTTCAGACCTGGAAACTCTGGAAATTGCTATGTCAGAGGCACCTGGCACGCCAGTTTTTGAAGAGGCTGTAGAAATCCGCTCCGAAACGTTCAGTTTGGATAACACCCCTGATTCAATCCCGGCGATGGATGAGGTCTACCAAGAGATGGGAGCGCCTGTCGCGCCAACATCAGCTGCTGATGTGACGACCGCGGAAGCGGCAAGTCGATCAACTTTGGCGCAGACAAAGACTGTGGCCGAGCTTGTATTTGCGAATGAGGTGAGCTTTAGCGCGGATGTTCGCGCTGGCGCCGTCGCTGATAGTAATGAGTTTTCATGGGATTTTGATGCTCCAAATCCAGATTTAGTATCCGATGAAATCGACCGCCGAATCGATGAGGCTCTCGCCCTTGCAGGGCAAATGACCTCTATTGATTCAAGCGGGGGCGCTCAGGTCGCGAATATCGGCTCTGACCTAGATCTTGATGATTTAGATTTACCAGCATTTCTAAGATCGGGGGCGGATGCTCGCCAGATCTGATTTAGGTTTTTAGACCATTTGTTTTTAAAAACCCCCTCGCAATAAATATTGCGGGGGGTTTTTATTTTTATTTGATTTAAAGGGCGCTAGCCACGTCGGTCGGGTGTCCGATGTGCATGCCAAGCCGCGTGGCCGGAACTCCTTCTGCTGGAGATTTCTCTACAAGTCTACCGGCAGTAAAGAAATCGGTGATCCTTGGCTCATTGATTTTAGCGGTTCCGAATTTTTTTACCGCCCATCTAAAAAGTAGGTCACCCAAAAAGCCTCCGATCGTCAGACGACGCTTGCCCCGCTTTTTTGAGTCAATCGCTGCGAGGAGTTCCGCCCCGGTCGTCGGGTTTGTTGATGTGAGATCAACAACTCGACAGTAGGCCTCTTGTCCTGAGCTCACCTTCAGGGCTTCGTCGATAGCCCAAAATATGTCTTGCATGGTCGTCAAGACAAGCCCGTCAGCAGAACGTGGTAACGGCAAAAACACCGGCAATTTTGTCACGGAGTCGGCGGCTTTAAAAAATTCAGTCTCCATGCCGCTTCCACCCAGGATTCCTGCGCGAATAATAATTTTCTCAGGTATAGACGAATTTATGACTGCATTTTCTGCCCAATATTTCTCGCGAAGCATCGTGCTACAGGCCTTGCGATCCACGCCAACCCAACTAAGAAAAATTATTTTACGAGCATTGACCCGCTCCATAGCTCGTACAAGATTTATCGTCATCATGACATTCTGCGACGAGCGAATATGCTCATGGGTTGAATCTATTGTTCTCGACGAACCAGCTCCTAACACCCCGCCCTGCCATGCTAAATGAATAACCGTATCCGTGGATTTAAGTGGCGCGTGTATTGAGTCGGTGGACATCAAATCTGAACAGAGTGGCAGAACGTTTTTATGACTTGACGGCAACTTGTTGCGATAGAGTCCGATTAATTGTTTATTCTGACCTGCTAAATGATCGGCTATTTTACTTCCGATAGTTCCTGCGACACCGGTAATTAGCGCTGCACGTTTTGGCGTCGGTACGATGGACATGGCTGTACCCCCTACTCGAGTCAATATCATCCAAAGATGAGCCCGTTACTTGGTCATTTATTCTGCCATTATTATACCAATGACCGGTATATTTTCAGAGTTTTTTCAGCGGTTTCCAACCATGTTGGAAGCGACATTAGCTCACCCAGCCGGTTGTCGTAAGAGTCGATGGCAACCTTTGTCGCATCAATCCAGTTGGCCAATGGTTGCTCACGGCTCAAAGCTGTGGTTTGAGACTGACTGTAGCGACAAACATCGTCAATGCCAGAGCCGGAACAATAAACGACATGAAGTCCGCGCACCAGTGCGTCGGCCGCAGGCAAGCACCATCCCTCATAAAGAGAGGGATGAAGCAGGACCTTAGAGCATTGGAACAAGGCTTCAAGCTCGTTGTCATTAACTTTAGTATAAACTCGAAGGTTTGGAGGGGCATCGCCCATCTGCCGCTTTCCGATTTCATCTGTGACCAGTGCAAAACTATGGTCTTTCAAAGCGCAAGCAACCTCTTTAACCAGAACAAGACGCTTATAGACCTCTCCACGAGCAACGATTAAGACGTCCATAGTTTTAGCGGATAAATTTTTAGAAATGCGCTTTTCAAAGGTCCTCGGGTTGCGGGTTCCGTTTGGTATAACTACGGTTTTTTCAAAAATTTCTGAGCCGAATTTTTCTGCCAAATGATTTTTAGTCCAAACAGAGGGCGCAATAATGGCATTCGCTCTAGCTAGGACGCGCGGAAGAAGAAATTGCATCTGTAGAGCGAGTAGTGATCCCTTATCGAGGATCAGGGGAATGAGGTCATGGATGGTGACAATAAACCGGTCTTTTGGCCTTTTTATTCCTACTGTTGGCAAATTGATATTGCTTAACCCATGATAAATGATTCCAGGGGCTAGTTGCTGGGAGCGGCCATAAGAAATATTCGGGAAAATGGGCTTTAGACCAATGGTTTTCGGTAAGATCCTAGCTCGGACGCTACCGGTCAACAATGTGCCTGTCATCAATGGGAGCCGTTTTTCAGTGGGGACAAACCACGGCTCACTCTTCTCGAGAGTCGTCGTATATGGTTGTGCGCCGCATTCAGCCAGCCCTTGATAAAGCTGGTAGCCGTAGTATCCAATTCCAGAATATCGATTTGATAAACCAAGGCCATCCCACACAATGGGCGGCTGATTGCAGCTTTCTTGTGTTTGAGATGGCCTCAATTTCATTTTAGATTTAATCCGCTAAATCAGTGTAGCTGCTTCGTTGCACCAGCGAGTTCAAGACGCAGCTGTGCCCGTTTTTTTGCTCGAAGCGCCCGCGGAACATCAAGTGCCTCGGTTAATGTGCCCGGAGACTTGGTCGAAAGGCGCTCGTCTGCGCGAGCCAATGCCTTTTTGGCACGATCCACGTTTATTTCCGATGATTTTTCGATAACATCCGCCAAGACGGTGACGCCGCCTTCGGACACATCAACAAAACCACCCGATAGAAATAAGCGCTGACCCGTTTGGCCATCAATGTCCATGGCCAGTATCCCAGCATCAAGACTCGCAACCATCGAGGCATGTCCTGGGAGTAGCGTCATGTATCCGAGCTCACCTGGTAATCCGAGGGATTTCGCGGTGCCGCGAAAGAATATTCTGTCGGGTGACAGTATTTTTATTTGTAGGTCAGTCTGAGACATCTCACCTTCTCCAAATTGTGATGGTGATAATTTTATTTATTCATCGCAGCAGCTTTTTCAAACGCCTCTTCGATTGTACCCACATACAGGAACGCCTGCTCTGGAATACTATCGGCCTCACCATTACAGATCATTTTAAATCCTTTGATCGTGTCGGCCAGTTTTACGTATTTACCTTTGTTGCCGGTAAACTGCTCCGCAACTGTGAAAGGCTGGCTAAAGAAGCGCTGAATTTTTCTTGCGCGAGCTACTGTCAACTTGTCTTCGTCTGACAATTCATCCATACCAAGGATCGCAATGATATCTTGAAGGTCCTTATAGCGTTGCAGAATAGACTGAACTTTTCGCGCAACACCATAGTGCTCTTCGCCTACAACTTGCGGGTCAAGAATCTTGGAACTCGAAGCCAGCGGGTCCACCGCTGGATAAATTCCTAGCTCGGCAATTTTACGCTCAAGGTTTGTAGAAGCATCCAAATGCGCAAATGTTGTAGCAGGAGCTGGATCAGTGTAGTCGTCGGCTGGAACATAAATTGCCTGTACGGATGTAATCGAGCCATTTTTAGTTGTTGTAATGCGCTCTTGTAGTTCACCCATCTCACTCGCTAGTGTCGGTTGGTATCCTACTGCGGACGGAATACGGCCTAAAAGCGCTGAAACCTCGGATCCCGCTTGAGTAAAGCGGAAAATATTATCGACAAAAAGTAGTACGTCCTGATTTTCCTCATCTCGGAAATATTCGGCAATGGAAAGGCCGGTAAGCGCAACACGAGCGCGGGCTCCTGGTGGCTCATTCATCTGACCGTAAACCAAAGCTGTTTTTGAGAGAACCCCGGACTCTTTCATCTCATGATAAAGGTCATTTCCTTCACGTGTGCGCTCTCCGACGCCAGCAAATACCGAAAAACCCCCGTGTTGAGTGGCAATATTATTAATGAGCTCCATAATCAAAACAGTCTTACCTACCCCAGCGCCACCAAATAGGCCCACTTTCCCGCCTTTAGCATAAGGGGCGATAAGGTCTACAACCTTGATGCCTGTTTCCAATATTTCGATCTGCGTGGAAAGACTTGTGAATTTTGGTGCTGACCGGTGAATCGGATATCGCTTCTTGGTCGTCACCGGCCCAACTTCGTCAACCGGATCCCCCGTTACATTCAATATACGTCCAAGCACTTCGCGGCCAACTGGTGTTGTGATCTGCTCACCAGTATCCTTTACAGGCACGCCACGTGAAAGACCGTCTGTCGTATCCATTGCGATGGTCCTAACGACATTCTCTCCAAGATGCTGAGCAACCTCGAGGATTAAGTTGTCTGATTTGTCGTTAATTTCTTTGTTGGTCAGGCTTAGCGCGTTATAAATCGCTGGCAGTTGTCCTTGTGGAAACTCAACGTCTACGACTGGGCCCATGACTTGAACAATTTTTCCTGATGCGGTGGTCATTTAGATTCTCCTATGGGAGATGGTGTTTTATTTAATCGATTCGTCGTTAAGAAATTCAATTTTTTAAAATTTACTGGCTATAGCACTTCGGCCCCACTCGTGATTTCAATCAGCTCTTTGGTAATAGCCGCCTGACGTCCACGGTTGTATTGAAGCGTAAGCTTGCGAACGACTTCCTTGGCATTTTTGGTCGCAGAATCCATTGATGTCATGCGTGCGCCGTGCTCACTTGCAGCACCTTCTAGTAAGATTCTAAAGGTTTGCGCCACGACCAGTCGGTCCAACACAGGTTCAATGAGTTTTGCAGCGACCGGCTCCATGATCATATGCGAGCTAGTGCTGGCTTCATCGGCTTTGGGAGCAACTGGCAAAATCTGTGCTACGACCGGAAGCTGACTGAGGGCGCTTTTGAATTCTACGAATGCCACATGAACAGCATCGTAGGAATCTTTCAAGTATAGCCCCACCAATTCATCTGCTAGATGCTTTGCCATTTCGTATTTTGGGCGCTCAGTAACTTTTTCTTTCTCGTTTATAAGATTCCATTTTACCTTTCGGCAGAACATCCCCGCTCGGCGACCCCACGCAATGGCATCAAGCTTAATACCAGCGTCGGCTTTTTCTTTTGCAAAACGTGTGGCTACCTTAAATAACGCAGAGTTCAAACTTCCGCATAGTCCCCGATCCGTTGAAACAACAACTAAAAGCTCGCGCTTATGTTGCCCGCGTTTTTCGGTCAAACGCGTCGGAATATCGCCGGCTGCAAGAACAACTTTTTTAACCATGTTCTCAAAACCGTCACCGTAAGGACGCGCGGCAAGTACAGCGTGGTTTGCGCGCGCAAATTTTGCGGCTGAAACCAGCTTCATTGCATGCGTAATCTTCTGCGTGTTTTTAACGCTGACGATTCGCCGCTTAATGTCCTTTAAATTAGGCATTTGGTTTAAATCCTTTCGCGAATTCTTCGATAGCCTTCTTCAGGTCGCCCTCAACATCGGCAAGTTTAGCCCTCTGTTCGATCTTGGCCAAAATGTTTTGGTATTTGGCTGTCAGGTGATCAATCAATCCTTTTTCAAAAGCCAGAACCTGAGAAATTTCAACCTTGTCCAAGTAGCCTTTGGTCGCTGCATACATGATGGCCACCTGAAGGCCGACGTGCATCGGTGCATATTGCGCTTGTTTTAAAATCTCGACGAGTCTTGCTCCGCGATTTAGCGCGCGCTGTGTTGCGGCGTCTAAGTCAGATCCGAACTGTGCAAATGCTGCCAATTCACGATATTGAGCTAGCTCAAGGCGAAGGTTACCAGCAACTGACTTCATGGCTGGAACTTGGGCCGAGCCGCCCACGCGGCTAACGGAGAGGCCGGCGTTAATAGCAGGGCGAATACCAGAGAAGAATAGATCGGCTTCAAGGAATATTTGTCCATCAGTAATCGAAATTACGTTGGTCGGGATGTAGGCAGAGATATCGCCGGCCTGTGTTTCAATGATCGGAAAGGCTGTAATTGAGCCTGCCCCTAGGTCATCGCTTAATTTACATGCGCGCTCGAGTAGGCGGCTGTGAAGATAGAAAACGTCCCCCGGATATGCCTCTCGTCCCGGCGGGCGACGGAGCAGCAACGAAAGTTCACGATAAGCGGCTGCTTGCTTGGAAAGGTCGTCATAAAAAATAACTGCATGTTCGCCCTTGTCGCGGAAATATTCCGCAAGTCTACAGCCTGAGTAAGGCGCCAAGAATTGCATCGGTGCTGGATCTAGGGCCGTAGCCGCAACTACAATGGTGTAGTCCATCGCGCCAGACTTTTTCAACTTGTCAACCACCTGCGCAACGGTTGAAGCTTTCTGACCAATGGCGACGTAAACGCAAACAACGCCCTTACCTTTTTGATTTATAATTGTGTCAATCGCAACAGCGGTCTTACCTGTTTGACGATCGCCAATGATTAATTCGCGCTGACCGCGCCCGATTGGAACCATTGCGTCGATCGCTTTGATGCCAGTTTGCAGGGGCTCATGAACGGACTTCCTTGCAATAATTCCAGGCGCTTTAACTTCAACTTTGCCACGCTCGTCAGTTTTTAAAGGACCTTGGCCGTCAATGGGATTTCCCAACGCATCCACGACGCGCCCCAAAAGGCCGCGGCCCACTGGTATGGAGTTAATCTCATTAAGACGTTTAACGCTGTGGCCCTCTTGAATCTCATCTGTTTTTCCAAGGACGGCCACGCCAACGTTATCTTCTTCTAGGTTAAGAACGACGCCTCGAACTCCGTTTTGGAATTCTACGAGCTCCCCTGCTTTAACCCCTTCGAGGCCGTAAACGCGAGCGATACCATCGCCAACGGTAAGCACGGTTCCTGTTTCGACCAGCTCGGCTTTTTGGCCAAAGCCTTTAATGCGGTCACTGATGATCTTGCTGACTTCCTCAACTCTGATCTTGTCCATAATTGCTAGCTATCCTTTCTTAACGCTGCGCAAAATCCGCTACAGAATTCAAACGACTTTTTAAACTTAGATCGATGGTGTAGTTGCCAATATTCACAACAAAACCACCTAAAACTTTCTTGTTCACTTCGTTTTTCATTACGATTTTTTTCTTGAAAACTTTTTCAAGAGCACTTGATAGCTCGCCCCTTTGTGCGTCAGTCATCGGTTCTGCTGTCGTTGTGGTTGCCTCAGCAATCCCGCGTTTTTCATCCAAAAGGCGCCTTAGGGCCTTTGAAATCTCCGGTAAATGGGACGTTCTTCCGGCTTCAACAACTTGCTGAGCAAACGAAAGCAACTCTGGGCCGGCCTTTGAGGCTTCACCTGCATAAGCCAAAAGTGATTTTTTCAAATCAGCCGGCATGACGGGGCTTTTTAAAATACGGCGCGTCTCGGGCAGCGCGAATAACTCGTCACATGCGCTCATAAACGCCAGCGCCTTATCAGCAAGACCTGAATTTGAGTCTGTCAGTTTGAGTAATGCTTTAGCGTATCGATTTGCAATTAAACTAGAACTCATCTTTGCCTTCTTTTCTCGGATTGTCTACAAACCCTACTATCTATAAAACTCTCATCGCTCCAGCGTCGACAATGCGCGCATTGAAAATCTTTTCTTTGGCGGCACCATCTAGATTTTTTTCAATTCGTTCCGCAGCTAAGGATTTTGCTGCAGTAACCACTTCTTCGCGAAGTTCTCTACGGGCACGCTCAACAGCTTCGACCGCCAAACGCGCCGTTTCTTCTTTTATTTGTTTCGCAAATCTCTCGGTTTCTTCTGATATTCTCTTGGCATCGGCGTGGGCCGCTGCATCACTCTGTTGTCGAAAACTGGCTAGTTCTTGGTCAAGTGAGTCTAACCTCTTTTTGACCTCATCGAATGTTTTTCTAGCGCTATTTAAAGACTCTGCGGCTTCCTTCGACGCGCTGAGGAAGGCGTCGCGGCGAGATGTTGCCATTTTAAGAAGTGATTTGCGAAAAAAGAAAATAAACGCAGCGGCAAAAACAAAAAAATTAAAATAAGGAATTGCGACGGCGTTAGTAAAGTCCAGATGATGATCCACGAGGTTTCTCCAGCAAAGCTCTTTTACTAATTATTGATCAATGAACAGCTTGAGCGAAAAAGCTGTCTGCTATGGTTTTAATCGTCTCTTCTTTTTTTGCGCGTTCAGAATTTAGATTAGCGGTAATTTCCGCGTCAATTTGAGCCTGTTCAGCCTTCGCCGCCGAATCAGCCTTGGAAAGTGTCGTGCTTCGTTTTGCCATCGCTTCATTTTTTATTGATTCACGTGCGGCGGCGGCTTCCTTGTGTGCAGCTCGCATCCGTTCGGTGATTTTGGATTCGAGGGCCTGGGCCTCCTGGGAAAGTTTTTGGGCCGTATCTTGATTACCACCGGTTTGCGCTTCGCGGCGAGCTCTTACGGAAAGATATGGCTCTAAAATTAGTTTTTTTACAACATACATATTGGCAAGAAAAATAGCCGCCTGAGCGCCAATGACGATAGGGTCTGGAGAGAGATTTAATTGACTCATTTGATATTTGCCTACGTGGAAAATTAACGAGCTACAGCAATTTTAGAAGTGCCATAGATAGCTCAGAACTTCTGTTACTGCAACTGTGTTTTAGATTATTTTCCCGAGGGCCCGAGTAAATGATCGGGCTTTATTTTAAGACATTTTGTGACCAATAATGGCCAACAACCGTTCTAGTTCTGCAGATGAGAAATACGATATTTCGATTCGGCCCTTGCCCCCACTACCGACGATTTTCACCTTGGTCTTAAGTTTGGCGCGCAAGCTCTCCGCTAGATACTCGAGATCAGCATGGTCCTTACCGCCACGTGACGGGCCTTGCGGTTGAGACCGGTAGTTTTTTACAAGCTGTTCCGTTTGGCGGACGCTCAAGCTTTTTTTAATAATAATATCTCGTGCTCTTAAAATTAATTTACGATCTTCGAGGGCTAGCAATGCGCGTCCGTGGCCCATCGTGAGCCTGTTTTCAACCAAGTCATCGCGGACTTCTTTTGGCAATTGCAGGATTCGCAGGATATTGGCTACGGTCGACCGCTCTTTGCCTACTTTTTCAGCACATTGCTCCTGCGTAAGTCCAAAATCTTCAATTAATGAATGATAGGCCTCCGCTTCCTCAACAACATTCAAGTCTTGGCGCTGGATGTTTTCAATTAATGCAACGCGAAGCTGTTCTTGTTCAGTCATAGGTTCGCGGATTATTACCGGTATTTTGGTAAGGCCTGCGAGCTTGCTTGCTCGTAGTCGACGCTCGCCGGCGATGAGCAGGTATTTGCCGGGCGTGGAGGTTGTGGTGACCGTAATGGGCTGAATGACGCCGTCTACTTTTATGCTTGCCGCAAGCGCATTAAGCTCCTCTTCTTTGAAGATGCGGCGAGGCTGATGCGGATTTACCTCAATCATATTTTGCGAGATTTCAGTGACACTATATTTAGCTGCGTCACCGCTAGCAATTTCGGCACCCTGCCGACCAGGCGCCAGTCCCCCAACGGATGATATGGTCGACGAGGTTGCTTCAGAGTCAAAGCCCCCGAGAAGAGATGTAATACCCTTGCCTAATGGCGGTCGTTTGGTTCGAAGGTCTGGCTTCTGAGTCATAGATTTGCTCCCTGATGTTCTGCTTTACCGGGTATGACGTTTAGCATCTGGTCTGTTTTTTCGGACTGGCGCAGAGCCTGTCGCCGTATCAGTTCACGTGCAATTTCCATATAAGCTACTGCGCCCGTACTATTAATATCGTATAGGATCACCGGTTTGCCGTGTGATGGCGCTTCTGAAAGACGCACATTCCGTGGAATGACCGTGCTAAACACCTCGCCCTGAAAGTGCGTCCTAATATCCTGCTCTACTTGATGGCAAAGGTTATTTCTTCGGTCATACATCGTCAAAAGAATCCCCTCCCGCTCGAGAGCAGGATTTAACCGACGTTTGATGAGCCCAACTGTTTTGAGAAGCTGGCTTAGTCCTTCCATAGCGTAATACTCGCACTGCATTGGAATGAGAACAGAATGAGCCGCAGTTAAGGCGTTGACTGTCAATATGCCAAGAGCTGGCGGACAATCTATAATGATGTAATCGTAAATATCATCAACTTGGGCAAGAGCATCTTTCAGGCGCACCTCTCGTCCAATCGCTGTTACAAGCTCTATTTCTGCGCCGATTAGATCTTGGTTTGCTGCAGCAAGATTTAGACACTTTAACTCGGTATGAACGATCGCGGACTTGATGGAAACTTCGTCCACAAGAACGTGATACATGCTTGTTTGAACTGAGTCTGGAGTGATACCCAGCCCGCTTCCGGCATTCGCCTGAGGATCTAAATCTACTAAAAGAACACGTTTTTCAGCTGCCGCTAGCGAAGCTGCTATATTAACGGAAGTGGTGGTTTTACCAACTCCGCCCTTTTGGTTTGAGACGGCGATTATGCGAGCCATCATTCCTCCCAACAATAAATTCGAATTAATCGTGTCGGAGTATACCGATGTGGGGATCATGTTGCTAGGTCGTTTTGATAAAATAATTGTTCCACGTGAAACAAACTTATCGAACACGTGCGGATTGTTCCACGTGAAACAAAAAGCCGGCGATCTCTCGCCGGCCTGACAATCAAAACTGTTCGTCCAAAACTTATTTGCTGTACCAAAGGAACGCAACCAAGAAGCCCAAAAGCGCAGGAAACTCAATAAACGCCAAGGAAAGAAGAAGCGGTACAAACACAGCTTCGCGACTTCCTGGGTTTCTTGCAATACCTTCGAGAGCGGAACCAGCTGCCTTACCCTGACCGCCGCCAGCACCGATTGCAGCAAGGCCCATGGCCAATGCAGACCCAATTGCCACAAGTCCCGACCCAGAAGCACCAACGGCACCCTCTGCACCTTCAGCAAATGCCGCTCCACTCACCAACACACCAAGAGCTACCGCCATCAACTTTGATAATTTCACAATTCACCTCTCAATAGATTTTTAAAATCAACCCAATATGATCCGCACACAAACCAAACTCAGTGGTCGTGAGAAACGGCTAGCGAAATATAGATACTCGTCAGTAGCGTAAACACAAAACTTTGAATTAAAGCTACCAAGAGGCCAAAGAACATCAGCGCCGACGGTATGAGTATATACGGCGCATTTGCTGTAAAAATTCCTACCAACAAATGGTCGGCGAAGATGTTCCCCATTAAACGAAGGCTTAAACTTACGGGCCTAAACACGTGTCCGATCAGCTCAATAACCAGCATCAAAGGCGCAATCGCGAGCATCGGGCCCGTAAACTGCTTGAGATAATGAACGCCATGCTCACGCAACCCTGCGATATTATACACCAAAAACACCGTTAGTCCCATCGCCAAATTATTCGACAAACTCTCGGTTGCTGGCACGAAACCGGGAATCAAACCCCCGAGATTGCTGACAACGATATACATGAAAATACCCGCCAGCAGTGGCGCGTAAGTCTTCCATTCACTTCCAAGGTTATCTTTACTGATGCCAACAACAAGATCCATGGCCATATCCAAAATCGTGCGAAGCGACATCCGACCCTCAGGAGCAATATCCTCGCCCGCACTCGCCAAGCTGCGACGATAAAGCAGCCCAGCAACAGTGCAAACGCTTAATGTAAAAAGCCCGCCAGCTATAACCACCCACTGCTCTGCACTATGATGGTCGTACGCCGCACCGCTGACCGCTCGGTAGGCTTCATCATACCAATTAACAATCCCGGACGCTTCAGCACTAGAGGCCATAAAACTTAAGGCAATTGCTACCACTAAAAAAATCATTCAAAACACCCCCGCATAGAGCAAATCGGCGAACAACAACAGCGCCGGGACAGAGCAAAATATAAGCCCTTTGATTTAGCCTAATCCCTTCATCCACTCAATGGTTTTTAGGTGATTATCTGTAAAAAACCTCTTAGCAAGTGGCCTAGCCGATCCTTGAAATCAAGTCGACTCTCTCAACTCAACCCACAAAACCAGCGCCACACTTAAAAGAGCGCAGGCTAAACCTGAAATCAAACTAATTATCGATAAGCCGCGCCAAACCCCGTAAAACAGTATCGAAGCCGGGCCCGCGAATTTAAAAAACACCCAAAAAAAACCACTTAGGACGCCTTGTTTAAGACTAGACAACCTGAAAACCCGTCTCGCCACCTGCTCTAAGCTCAAAAAAGCCGCAGAAAACGCAAGCGCGCCGAGACCAAAACCAAAAGCCATCTCTGGACCTATCGCTACATACACCAAGCTGATCTGAGTCACCACTAGACCCATCAGCCTCACGGCAATTCTCCAAGATTTCAACTCGACTTCTGACTTAGCTTCCATTTTCTAGACAATTTAGCCTCATTTTTTTTCCAACTGCTTCGCTTTTTCTTGCTCACTTTTTACGATTCTTACCAAATAGCTAAAAATCGCGTAACAACACAACAACACCGAAAGTGGTACTGTTATCATCATCCAATCAAATGACCTTGCCAAATGCTCATTCAAATACCGCCCACCGTAAACTCCGAGCATCATGAAAAACACCAGCTCAAAATTTAAAAATAATAAATAACTAAGACCCATTAAAAACTTATTCATAAACTTGTGGATAACCCATATTTCCATGAAACATTTATGATTTGTAACATACTGACTTCCCTAGAAAAAATAAAGGAAAATAGTTTCTTGCCCAACACAAGGACCTCTGCTACGTTTCCCCCACTAAATTCCGCGATCAAAAGTTCCAGAGCAAACGCTTGCGAAAACTCTCAATTGATCGAACACATAAACCAAACTTCTACAACAAAAGGTAGATTCGACATGACGCCCCCTCTCACATTTACCCCCTGGGAACACATCAAACAGGCCATAAAGGCGCAACTCCCAAATCAGGAGTACGGCACCTGGGTCGCGCCGCTTGAGTGCACCAGTGTTAGTGGCAATCAGCTCCTCATCAAAGCTCCTAATATTTTATTTTACCAACGCATTCACGATTCCTACTTGCCGCTTATCGAAAAACTCAAAGCGGAATTGGGTTTAGACCAATACCTCATTCAATTTGACACACTTAATCCTAGCGAAGGCATCGAAGAAATATCCGAGCCTGTGGAACCTGCTGCGCCAGCAACCCTAAACACGGAAGCTGTCGATAACTCCGCATCATCCACCCAAACTAGCCGCACCGAAAGCCATCTGAATTCACAATATACGTTTGAAAATTTCGTTAAGGGATCAAGCAACCAATTCGCCCTATCCACATGCCAAGCCGTTGCTAATAAACCTGGACATTCCTACAATCCCCTCTTTCTTTGCGGGGGATCCGGATTGGGTAAAACCCATTTACTACATGCCGTAGGAAATGAGGTTATCAAAAGAAATCCAAACGCTAATGTAGCCTACATCACCTCAGAACGCTTCATGAACGAAATGATCTATTGCATTCGTTTCGGAAAAACCATGGAATTTCGGCAAAAATATCGCAACTGCGATGTGCTCTTGATCGATGACGTGCAATTTATTTCCGGCGGAAAAAAACACACGCAAGAAGAGTTTTTCCATACTTTTAACAGCCTATACGGCGCTAAAAAACAAATTGTCATGACATCTGACGTGCTACCACAGTCAATACCTGACATCGAAGACAGGCTCCGAAACAGATTCCAGTGGGGACTTATTGCGGATATACAGCCACCCGATGTTGAACACCGCATTGCGATCCTAATCAAGAAGGCCGACGCACTGGGAATAAAACTCGACCATGACGTCGCGGAATATATAGCCCGACACAAAAAGAAAGACATAAGAGAGCTCGAAGGCGCGGTATTACGACTTCGAGCATTCAGCGAATTTGATGATGTGCCCATAACTTTGTCGTTGGCTCAATCTATTTTCCAAGACTTCTTTGTAGCCGAAGCGCCGAAGAAACTATCTGTCGAAGACATCCAAAAAACTGTGGCCGAACATTTTAAGATAAAAATAGCTGATCTAAAGTCCAAGAAAAAACATGCTGCGATCGCACATCCGCGACAAATCGCTATGTTCCTGGCTAGAAAGCTAACCCCGGCATCGCTTCCAGAATTAGGTCAGAAATTTGGCGGAAAAGATCATACGACTGTTCTTCATAACGTTAAAAAAATAGAATCCGCGATTGTTTCGAACCTGGATCTCCGCGCTGTTGTGGATTCCTTACAGAGAAATCTAGAACACCTCTCCTAAATCGACCAATTGTTGATAACGTGTGTATAACGTTTGTAGAAAACTTTTAGTTAGATGTGAAAAACGATGAATAACAATTTCGAAAACTTTTTAGCCACAAACAAATCAAATAAGATGTCCCTACTTTACACACAACCAGAGCGCGCGTTTATTGCAAAAAAATCATTAAATATCATTGCTTTAAACGTTTATACACAGACTCTGCCTGGACATACTAATAACAATGTTAAAAGAAGAGACTAAAACATAATACAGAGAACCAAATCTCCGTTAAGCAACCAAACAAGAAGGATACTGATCGTCATGAGCTTCAATCTTTCCATCGACCGAAATCTTCTCAGTCTAGCTATGGCCAGAGTCCAAGGGGCGATGGCCGACCGTAATCTGGCGCACGTAGGTTTAAACGCTAAAAAGGGTCGACTTTACGTTGCAGCTGCCGATCAAGCACTCGCCATTTTTAATGACTTTCCGTGTGAAATAAGTCACGACGGTCTAGTATTCGTACCAGCGAAGCTATTTTCTGATTTAGCGCGGGAACTACCCGAAGGCCAAGTAAAGCTAGAAAGAGAAGGAAGCAATCTCAAGGTGAGCGCCGGACCAAGCCGCGAGTTTACTATGAAGCTCCCGGTTGTCGAAGAGGCGCAATGGCGAGAGGCGCCGGCGGTTGACTATGAGAATACAGCCACGATCCCGGTCATTAAATTGGCGTATATGATTGAACAGGTAGGGTCTTGTATCGCCACCGACTCACCGAGAAACTACGGTACAGTAGCTTATCTTCATCGACCGCATTCCGATAAAACATTGTTGAGAATGGTCGGAACTGATTCATTTCGGCTATCGTTTTGTGACGTCCGCATCGACATGCCGGATGCATTTCTTAAAAATGGAATTAGTCTGACTAAAAGGGCATTATCGGAACTGACTCGATTGGCCTCCGAGGGCTTTGAAAACGTTCGTTTGAGTATTTCCGATGATCAAACAACACTTGTCGCGGAAGTCCCTAATTATCAGATATTTGTACGACTTTCGGCGGTTAAATATCCGAATTATACGTCCGTTATACCTGACCTCAAGCAACGTGGCGTTTTAATGAACACAAACCATATGAAAAATGTCGCAAGACGCGTTCTACTTGCCGCTGATAAGAGCAGGGTTTTGCAGTTGAGCTTTTCGGATGCATCCCTTACCCTTAGTTCAAAGAACACCGCCCATTCAGAGAGCAAAGAACGAATTGGTCTCGAAGGCTACCATGGTGCCAAATGTGATATTGCTATAAATGGCAAATACATCACGGATATTGTGAGTGTAACAGGTGCCGAAAAGATGTCGCTGCAGTTCAAGGATGCAGTTGAGCCGATTGTGCTCACTCCTTACGGAGAACCAACGGACTGTAGTACAAAGCATATACTTGTGCCAATAACGGGTGGGCATGAAGCTCACGCATGATATTGAATCTCAAGGCATTTTTATTTGATCTAATCAAATGTGAATTCAAAACGGTGCTTAAAGGGGACTTGATATGACTGAAGTTGAAAACACCGCTAAAAATCCCGAAACCAGCACGTATTCCGCTGACAATATTCAAGTTCTTGAAGGTTTAGAAGCCGTCAGAAAACGTCCAGGTATGTACATCGGTTCAACGTCCGTTGATGGATTACATCACTTAGTTTACGAGATCGTAGATAACTCCATCGATGAGGCAATGGGCGGACATTGCACCAAAATTGATGTGACGATTCATTTGGATAATTGCGTTTCTGTCCGAGACAACGGTCGCGGTATACCAGTAGAGATTCATAAAAAAGACAACAAAAGTGCTCTTGAAATCGTGATGACAGTCCTTCATGCCGGAGGAAAGTTCGATGACAAAGCCTTCGCTTTCTCGGGCGGTCTTCACGGTGTTGGTGCTTCCGTTGTGAATGCACTTTCGGAATGGTGCCGAGTCGAGGTTCGTCAAAACGGCAAAGTGCATATGCAAAGTTATAAGCGCGGGGTTCCAGATGGCCAAATAGGCGTCATAGGTTCCACTGAATCGCGCGGGACGATGACAAAATTCAAACCAGACGGAGAAATATTTCCGGACACTAACTTTCACTTCGACACACTTGCCAAAAGGTTGCGCGAACTGGCGTTTCTAAATCAGGGTCTTGAAATCAACCTGATCGATGAAAGAACCGACCAAAAATCGCAGTTTCTCTATGAAGGAGGACTCACCTCTTTCTGTGAGTATCTTGTGAAAGGAAAAAATCCTCTTCATTCAAAACCGATGAGCATCAAGGGCCAGCAAAAAGAAGGCGAAAAAGTCGTATTCATCCTGGATTGTTCTTTGCAGTGGACCGATGCATATACCGAGAGCTTTTTCTCCTACGTTAATAATATTAACACCGTTGAAGGTGGCAGCCACGTAACAGGCCTTCGAGCAGCTCTCACTCGGGTGATCAACGCCTTTGCCGAAAAAACGGGTGCTTTAAAGCAATTCAAAGAAGGCATCACTGGTGACGACATTCGAGAAGGCCTGTGTGGCGTTATTGCTGTTCGCGTTAAAAACCCAGAATTCCAGGGCCAGACCAAGACAAAACTAGGAAACACCGAAGTCCGACCTTGGGTCGAACAACTGGTGACAGAAAAGCTGACAACCTATTTTGATGAAAATCCTGAAGTTGGAAAGAGGATTGTCGGCAAAATAATTGACGCGGCACGTGCCCGTCTTGCCGCCAAGAAAGCGCGCGAGCTAACACGGAGAAAAGGCGCTCTTGATTTTGCTGGTCTCCCTGGGAAAATGGCCGACTGTCAGGAAAAAGACCCAGCACTTTGCGAACTTTTCCTTGTCGAGGGTGACTCGGCGGGTGGATCAGCTAAGCAAGGCCGTGACCGCAAAACACAAGCCGTGTTGCCGCTTCGTGGGAAAATTTTAAACGTCGAGAAAGCGCGCTACGATAAAATGCTCTCCAGCCAGGAGATTAAACTTCTGATTCAGGCATTGGGCACAGGTATCGGCAAAGATGATTTCGACATTACCAAACTTCGATATAACAAAATTATTTTGATGACAGACGCCGACGTCGACGGCGCACACATTAGAACTTTGCTACTGACATTCTTTTTCAGGCAAATGCCGCAAATAATCGAACGCGGCTATCTCTACATCGCCCAACCACCTTTATATAAGTACAAAAAAGGTAAGCTTGAGCGTTATTTGAAAGACGACTCCGCGCTTTTAGATTTCCTCAGCGATGCTGGCATTAGCAATGTTGAAGTGAGAGATGCTCAAAATCGGTCGATTGACCGAAACGTGCTCAAGTCACTCATGTCAAAACTACAACGATATCTTCAGCTCATGGATTTGGCCTGCCGTCGCCGTGCGCGCGGCGTCGTAGACTACGTAATCCAACACGAAGACATATCACCGCAAAATTTAGCAAGCGAGGAGCTAGCGCTAAGTTTAGGAAATCGAATTTGCGCAGATATAAAAGCCCACGATCCGCGCGCATTCACTAATGTAAACGTGATATTTGATCAGGAGTATAGTCGCTATAGACTTATGATCGATACTAGAGAGCGTGACATTCCTCAAACCAGCCAAATTGACGCGGGATTTTTTGCGAGTGGCGAAATTGTTGAGCTAAAAAGACTTCGCAAACAAATGGATGAAATAGCTCAAGCTCCGTTTTCGTGGACTAGTCTGAAGAAGTCCAAAAAAGATGAAGACGAAGATGCTGGGGAAGCTGACGGCGAAGCGGCGGCGCCGACAGTACTTCGAACCTTAGCAGACCTCAAAGAATTTATAGTCCAAGAGGGCCGCAAAGGGGCTTATGTACAACGGTATAAAGGTCTTGGAGAAATGAATCCAGATCAGCTGGCCGATACAACCATGAAGCACGAGTTTAGAACATTGCTTCAAGTTGAGGTCGAGGATGCGATGGAGGCGGACTCGCTATTTTCAACCCTTATGGGAGATGACGTAGATCCGCGGCGAGAATTTATTCAGCAGAATGCGCTTAATGTGAGAAATTTGGATATTTGATTAGCTTTAAACGCGATCGTATAAAATCGAGCTTTCAGACAAGCAGCGCTAACGAAAAAGGACCTTCCGATGGAACCTGCAAATAGTGTGATCCCAATTAAAATCGAAGAGGAGATGCGCACTGCATTTCTCGATTACTCGATGTCGGTCATTGTTTCACGAGCATTGCCAGACGTGCGAGATGGACTTAAACCCGTTCACCGCCGCATTCTGTTTGCTATGCACAACCTTAAAAACTATCACAATCGCCCGTATCTGAAGAGCGCGCGTGTTGTCGGAGAGGTTATCGGTAGGTTCCATCCTCACGGTGACAGCCCCGTCTACGAGGCCATGGTCCGCTTAGCTCAAAATTTTGCCATGCGTTATACGCTGATTGATGGCCAAGGAAACTTTGGATCTATTGACGGTGACTCTGCCGCGGCTATGCGTTACACCGAGTGTCGTCTCGAGGAAGTAGCAGAGTTGCTATTAAGCGACATCGACAAAGAAACAGTCGACTTTGGGCCAAACTACGACAACAAAGAGGAAGAGCCACTTGTTCTTCCCACTCGCCTGCCCCAGCTTCTCGTCAACGGAGCCTCTGGAATCGCCGTTGGTATGGCGACAAATATTCCGCCCCACAACCTTGGCGAAGTGCTCGATGCATTGCTCGCGCTGATTGAAAATCCTTCTCTTCGAATCGAAGAGCTCATGGCTTATGTCAAAGGTCCCGACTTCCCAACCAAAGGACAAATCGTTGGTGTTGCAGGTATCCGCGAGGCCTTTTTGACCGGCCGCGGCTCGGTCATCATGAGGTCTAAGTCACATGTTGAGCCTGTGCCAAAATCTCAGGGCAAAGAACAGATTATAGTTACGGAAATCCCCTATCAGGTGAACAAAGCTCGCCTAATTGAGCGAATCGCCGATCTAGTCCGAGAAAAGAAAATCGAAGGGATCACCGATCTTCGTGATGAATCGGCGGAAGACGAAATTCGAATTGTGATCGAGCTAAAAAAGGGAGAGATCCCCGACATCATCCTAAATAACCTATATAAACTGACCCCGATGCAAACAAGTTTTGGAGTCAACGCAGTTGCGCTTGTTAACGGGGCTCCGAAGGTCCTAAACCTTAAACAAATGCTCGAGCAGTTTTATCTCCATCGCCGCGAGGTGATTGTTCGAAAAACGGCATATGAACTTCGTCAAGCTGAAGCTAGGGGCCACATACTTCTCGGATTAAAGATAGCGGTCGAAAACATCGATGAGGTCGTTCGGACAATTCGTGGTGCAAACGATACGGATGCGGCGCATCAAGATTTGGTTGCCAGATTTAAGCTATCTGATACCCAGGCTAAAGCTATTTTAGAGATGAGACTCGCCAAGCTGACCGGTCTTGAGCGTGACAAGATTGTCGCGGAATACAACGAAACCATGGCGCTTATTGCAGATCTACAAGACATCCTGGCGACTCCAGCACGCGTCACAAAAATAATTAAAGATGACTTCGTAGACTTGCGCGAACGTTTTGCCGATGAGCGTAAAACAGAAATCATTGCAGATGCTGCTGATGAGTTAACCATGGAAAGCCTTGTCGCCGACGAGGAAGTGGCCGTTACTATCTCTCAGGCGGGATATATTAAACGAACTCCGGTGGTGGAGATTAGGGCGCAAAAGCGCGGCGGCAAAGGCAAAAGCGGCATGCTCACCAAAGAAGAGGATATGGTGAAAAGCCTATTCATGACTTCTAATCACCAATCACTTCTTTGCTTCACCAATAAGGGCAGAGTTTACGACATTAAAGTTTATCAAGTGCCAGAGCTACCGCTTAGGAGCAAGGGCAAGCACTTTGCAAATCTTATCAAGCTTGAAGAAGGCGAGAAGGTTGTAAGCGTATTGCCGGTCAAGGAATTCTCCGACGGCAAGTTCATTATCAGCGCTACGGCTCAGGGATTTGTGAAAAAAACAGAGCTTATGGCTTATGAAAATATCCGGACCACCGGCATAATTGGTCTAAAGCTTGAAGATAATGATTCGTTAATAGGATGCGCGGTTTCGAACGGTAAAAATGATGTAGTTATGGCTACCAAGCAAGGCAAAGCCATTCGCTTCAATGAAGAAGAAATTCGCCCTATGGGACGAAGCGCTCGCGGCGTGACCGGAATTCGCTTTGGCGAAGAAGACGATCATGTTATTGGACTTGAGGTGATTGACGCGGAGTCGACCATTCTTACGGTGTGCGAAAATGGTTACGGCAAGCGCAGTCCTCTGGATGAATATCGCCAGCAAACTCGCGGTGGAAAAGGAATCTACACCATTAAACTAAGCGAGCGAAATGGCTATGTGGTGAGCATTCTTCAGGTGGCAGATTCAGACGACGTGATGCTTATGACAACTGGCGGAAAGATTGTGCGATTTAATGTTCAAGAGCTTGGTGTTATTAGTCGCCACACACAGGGTGTGAGACTGATCAATGTCGATGAGGGAGAGACGGTCATCGGTGTTTGTAAGGTGATTAAATTTGAAGGCGAGGAAGTTGGCTAAAATAGAAAGCCTTTTAAGTTCATATCGCGCCTCAGGCCTATACACACACGTGTATGTGGCCTGTGGTTTTTTGGATGCAAAGGAAAACCTATTCGAGTATTCCATGGGAGACTCGTCGCAAACGGTGTTTGACCTTGCGAGTATTACCAAGGCATTAGTCACCACGCCGCTCATCATCAGCCACTGCCAAGATAAAAGGTTAAACCTGCGTAAGTCCAATTCCGCGGAGACGTTTGGCACGGAGGCCTGCCGGAGTCTCGGACTGGGGCCATCCGCTCTTACCGTCGCGGATTTTCTTCGCCATGAATCTGGGCTTCCAGCGTGGAGAAATTTTTACGTACACTGTGACGGCCGGCGCCAAAGTCTCGCCGAGGCGGTCATACGGTTTAAGACCCAAAACCAACTATTTGGTCAGGGCCGAGGGGCGGAATTATACAGCGACGTCGGATTTATGGTTTTAGGGGCGCTCTTGGTTTCCGCTTATGGAAAACCTCTCAGCGATATTTGGCTCGAGTATGTAAGAAAAATAAATTTTGAGACCGAGCAAGAAATCGGCCCCGCTTCGGCGATCAAAAAAGACCGCTCTGTTCCCACGGCCTATTGTCCTGTGCGACAAAGGCAGCTGATCGGAGAAGTACATGATGAAAATGCTTGGGCGATGGGAGGGTTTGCTGGGCATGCTGGACTATTTGGTTCAGGTGAAGGCCTGACTCGATTTCTAAGAGCACTTTGGCGACATGAAGATAGCAGGCAGGTTTTTTCTGAAAATTTTGCGGAAGCAGCCTCCCCAGGCGACTCGCTTCTTGGCTGGCGGAA
>Ga0214921_10002477_pt1 | contig 29909 bp, 26 predicted proteins | sample LL1505_MetaG_FD_177992 | JGI IMG/M metagenome (GOLD analysis project Ga0214921, IMG submission 177992) | Freshwater microbial communities from Lake Lanier, Atlanta, Georgia, United States - LL-1505 | ecosystem: Environmental > Aquatic > Freshwater > Lake | place: USA: Georgia | collected...
AAAAATATAATTATAAAATTGAATAATATAATAGAAACTTTTTTATTGTAAATATATCATACAATGGAAAATGAATTTAGTGAATTAACTATTCAAATCACAAAACAAATATCGAAAACAACAAAAAAAGAGCAAGGTATTTTCATAACACCTAGAACGATAATATCTAAGCTAGTGAATCGAATTTCCCCGTATATTGATACCGACCGTGCCTATAATTTACTTGAACCATCTTGTGGAACTTGTGAGATTGTAAATTTTCTGGATAAAAAATTCAATAATATTTCGATTGATGCTGTTGAACAAAATTCGATAATCTATAATAGTATCAATCTCTTGACATTTAAAAACAGAGTGAAACTAATTAACAACGATTTCATTAAATACAAATCGTCGAAACAATATGATTTTATATTTGGAAATCCACCCTATGTGGTTATCGATAAAAACAATATTCCAAATGAATATGCCGAATACATTGTCGGTCGTCCTAATTTATTTGGGTTATTCATTTTACACTCGTTGTCTATGTTAAAAGTCGGTGGAATATTGGCATTTATTATTCCAAAAAGTTTCTTGAATTCTGCTTATTATAGTAAAATTCGCAATTTTATGAAAGAAGATGGTACTATTATTGATATCATTGATTTTGAGAAAGATAATAATTTCATTGATACACAACAATCTACTTTTGGTATTATTTTCCAAAAAACTGCTCTTATCGTTCCTGTGGAATGTCCATATTCTATCAAATTCGGTGATAATTTCATGTTATCAGATAATGCTACGTATTTACGCGAAATAATGAATGGTTCTACCAATTTAAAAGCACTTGGGTTGAAAGTGAAAACTGGAAATATTGTATGGAATCAAAAAAAATCTATATTGACAAGCGATTCTAGTAAAACATTGTTGTTATATAATTCCAATATCGCCAAAACGAATTCTGTACAATTATTGGAGTTCTCAAATGATGAAAAGAAACAATATATTTCGATGGAAGGTAGCAATGAACCAGTTATCATTGTCAATCGTGGTAATGGAAACGCTGCGTATTCTTTAAATTATGCTTATATTGATGGGAGTCGTAAATACTTAGCGGAGAACCATTTGAATGTTATTTATTCGGATACTATTCATGGCGAAGAATTAAAAAAACTATTCGATAAAATACTAACTAGTTTTAAAAATCCGAAAACCGAACAATTTATAAAAATGTTTCTTGGCAATAATGGGTTATCGAAAACTGAATTAGAAACCTTATTTCCAATATTTGTATAAGATTGTATAAGATTATATAAAAAAAATAGTATGGATTAAAACCATAATATTTTTTCTTTTGTTTTTATTGATTGATATATTGATATATTGATAGATTTTTTATTCTATTTCTACTTTACCGTAATTATTTTCGATTATACTATCTATAAAACTATATACATTCGCTTCGCATTGACCTCGTTCCGCATGTGTAAAATAATTAGTATATTCTGCTCCACCGGACTGTTGTATCATGGGTCTAGTATAATAACTCACACCGCGATGATGAACATCGATTGCTTTTAATTTATCATTGTATTCTTTTTCTAATAATCGTTGTTTCGATATCAATTCGTCTATTATTTTTTGTTGTTCCACCGATAAAACATCTTTTCCAACATAAACAGTTGTCGAGTTCACTTTTTTTGAACAAAATACATAGATTAAATTCTGTTTTATGCCACCACTATTATACATTGGAAAATAACCATCTGCTGACTTACATTCAATTCCTAAAAATATATTCTTATTTAATTTTAGCAAGAAATCTGGACTATCATGTGTTCCACATGGTTGCGAAATATATGAATAATCAGGCATCGGCGTAACCAATTCTGTTTGTGGTTTTTCATTTCTAATAGAATAATCGATCCAACTCCATACTTTTTCGGAAGATGGTTTTTCATTAGATTTTGGTACCCAATGAGCGAGACCATTATTATCAAATACAGCGGCTACAGCATCCTCATGTTGAGCAAAATTGTGAACAGCACCCGATGCCGCTGCGTGGTTTTTATAGTATGGTAGATTTTGAATTTCTTTCATTATTTTAGTCATTGATTTTTTTGTTTCTTCCATTCTAACGAATATATGTTTTATCCTGGTTGATAGCAGTCTATTATTGATATTGACAAACATGTATATTGTCATTGATATCAATTTTTTATGAAAAAACATATTCTATGTTCCTTAATATAAGGACAGTATTTTTTATGGTTTCTGGGTCGATTGTTTTTTTATATAAACCCGGATTATTTAAAATGGACCATATTAATCCCAAATCACTCCCTAAATTACCAGATAATGTTATTGTATTGTCCGGAAAGTATTTATTTATATTTCTACATCCTAAATAAATTGGTGTAGTAGAACATAATAAAGGACCGGTTATTTTTTCTGACGCATAATCATTCGTTTCACAGTTTTCTATACAAATATGAAAGTCATAGTTTTCATAAGGTTCTAACTCCTCAAAATCTCCTTTCAATCTAGAATCATTTGTATCGTTATAATATCTACAACCACGACCGTATATATCGATTGGTAAATTGGTTTTCAAGATTTCTTTTACCAATGTATGTCTATAATTATTACCAGGCAAAGAATGTTCTCCTATTTTTTCACTTATCATTATAGACATTGACTTATTTTTTATTGGAATATGTTTCAATGGCGTTATATGCCACATATAACTATAGTGTTCAATAAATGGTTCTGGTAATCCATTCTTTTCCCCTATAAAATATTTACTAATATATTTCTTAGCATAATCTACAAATTCTTGTGTCATTCTTAAATGGAATGGTGGTTCAAACGCTAATCCTATTACATTTTTCTTAGGAATATCTGGTTTTATATTTGGCATTGCTTTATTCATTATAATTACATGTGTATAATCATCTTGGTCTGTAATATAAATATCTTTGTCTTTACCATAATTAATCATTTTATGTACTTCATTAATTCGCTCCATTGCTTCTTTACAATTTGTAGAACCACAAAAATCGGAAAATACTCGTATTTTATAAACCATTATGGTTCTTATAGTTGTTATGTGTTATTATTGAATATTATTTTTATATTGATATAGAAAATAACAATTTATAATAATAAAAATGAGTAATGAAAAAACGTCCAAAGTAAATGATAACACCGAAATTAACGATATTAGAACACAACCTCAGTTTAGAGGTATCACTTTTTCAAATTTCAAAAAGCCCGATGTTAGAAAACAATTCATAGAAAACATGAAAAAAGGAAAAATAGAACCAGCATGTTATTGGTGTGCCGAACTTATTTGCGCTGGGCATTTTGCTGAAGTATGGGAAATTATTCTCCATTATGCTGGAAAACATATTCACTTAGGTAATCCAAAAATGGTAATATATTTAGAAAAACGTTTTGAAATATTCCGTAATATCATAGGTCAAGGACAATATATTTCGGAATTACAATTAAGAAATCATCCTATTGTGCGCAAATTATTCGCTGAAGTTGTTTCTGTTCTCACTCTATCGAATAAAAAGCATAGTTTTGAATCAATTAAAATAAATCGTGTAGAAGAATATGACATTACTCAAATGACTGAACGATTAAAAGCTCCAAATGTGAAATATGTTGAAGATATATTCAAACCAAAAGACCCCAAAGAATTATTTATCGCTATCAATGAATTCGCATACAATATATCATTGGATAAACGTAATATGCTTAATGCTTGTTATTGGATAGAATGGATGGTCGACTTTGAATTAATATGTAAAAAACGCAAAGAACCATGTCATTGCGAACATCGAAATTATATACCAGTTGATAAAAAATTCCAAAAGGATGTTGTATGGTTAGTATGGGACGCATTATTTCACTATTGTAGTATTTTAAATAATCAATTTATTATTGCTATAATGAAATCGATTCATGAATTATTTTGTATAAAATATACTACGGCTACCGCTAAAAAACGCAGATATTTACTTTATTTTGCGGTTGCTCTTTTAACTGAACCAGTAGACAATTCGATAGAACTTATGCCAAATAAACCAATGGTTCAATCAGTTGTTGATAAGATAAATCTAATATACAAACAAATCAAAAAAAACGAACAGAGTCCAAATACGGATTATCTTTTCGCCAATTTAGAAAAAGAAAATGCTTTTGAACAATCCATGCGAAAAATGGAATTAGTCAATTCAATGGATATTTTTAATACATAATATTATTTTTTCTAATGGTTCTCTATATATTAAAAATATAAATATGGATGGATTAATAATTGGAGGAGAAAATGATATTACAAAAAAAACTTTTCTTTCTCATGTCTTCTCTACTACTGAAGAAGGAAAAGCCGAAGTTTTAAATATTTTACAATATGCTTTAATGGCTATGGTTCCTGTTGTTATTTTAAACAAATCAATCCAAAGATTTGTGCCTGAGGCTGACCCTGATAAATCTAGTCTAGAACTTTTAGTCGAAATATTCATACAACTTGTAGTAATTTTCGCTGGCATTATTGTCATTCATCGCGTTATTACCTATATTCCTACTTATAGTGGATTCAAATATGAAAATCTTACTTTAACAAACGTCATTTTGGGATTTTTAATAATTGTATTAAGTATCCAATCTAAATTAGGAATTAAAGTTAATATTTTAGTAGATCGCATCAATGAACTATGGAATGGTTCTAGTGGCAACAAAAAAGAAAATGTTAAACAAGGTGTTCGAGTTAGTCAACCTGTTTCCAGACATGCTCCTAGCCAAGCCGATTATTTAGACAATAATATGGTTCAACAAGGTGCTTTCCCACCAGCACCAGTCGCTACTACCCGTCAAAATAGTGTAATGGAATCATATGACCATATGATGCCTGGTCGTGGTGGTGGTGGAAATGACTTCGGTATGATGTCAATGGGCCCAATGGCTGCTAATGGTGTTCTCGGTGGTTCTTTTGGTTCTGCGTTCTAGATTTTTCGATTTTGTATTTTATTATATTTGATATAATAAAATAATTTATATGCCTAATATCATTTGATTTGTTATTTTTTGGTAGTTTTTCGGTGTTTGTTTTTTCGTGTGCGTTTACTACGTCTGTTTTTACGTGAACGCATCTTTTTTGATAAACCACCCCATCTCCTATATTGTTCCAAATTTTTCAAATCAGAAACTATTTGGTCTCCATGCGGTGGTGGTTTTATTTTTGTGCCATCTGTGTAAATAGAATTTTGAGCACGATTGAACAATACTTCATCTCGTCGGTCTTGCCTAAAATTATCAAAATCATTTTGATTATATGAATTTAGTTGTCTATTTTTTTTAGGATAATTGCCAGAATCAATTCTTTCTAAATTCAAATTCTCATTTATTTGGATTTTTGGTGGAGTTGTGTAATTGCTCATATCACTTGTATATATAAATAAATATATATATATATATATATATATATAAATATCATATTTTATTCGAGATAATATTATCCAAACACTTCTTTGATTGACCCAATATACCATTCTATTCTCCATTTTTCGTTCTCGAATTCTCTTTTTAAATTCGTATTTTGAGAACATAGGTTCTCGATATGTTCTATTATTTGCTTACATTCTATTGGTTTTTCATAATACAATGAAATAAAATAATCAAATAATATATTTATATACATATTTGGAATAACATGTATATTATGTGATTCAATTTCACGCAATAATGTTTTACAACAATCTAGGGCTTCTTTGTAATATTCAAAATTCAGATAATTTTTCAAAATAAAATAATAAATATAATGAATATTGCGCGTCGGTCTTATAAAATTATTCCATATTTGTCCATAATCTCCATAACTTCGGTGAATATCATCATAGAATTCATCGAGAACTTCCAAATAAAACATTTCCTCTCCATGACCATAGCCATTTTGAGTGGTTTCTATAAAAATCTCTTTTATTCGGTTCAAAATTGGCCTTCCAATGGTTTCGCCACATGTAAAAAAACCACCACACACTACCCATTGATATTTACTATAATATTCTCGTTTGTTCTCGTGGTTTTTATATTTTTTATCACAAACATTGAGAACCTGAATATGAAATTTATCTGTAATATTGGATAAAATCCAAGGTAAAATATTCGGTTCATAGTTCTCGCATATCTTAATAGTATCTTTCCCTAAAAAACTATCCACCCAACCAAACTTTGTAGTATTGAATGGATTCATATTCATTGTATTCAATACAAAATCGAATTTATTACAAGTTATTAAGTGTGACTCCGGCGTTGTTCTCGAATCTTTTGATGGGAAATAATGTTCTCGATTTTCTATTACTTTTTCCAAATATTGAAATGACCATAACTTTTCCTTCTCGATTTCTATGAAAACTGATATATTTGTGAAACCACATTGTTCTCGTTGTTTTTTTAATAATGGTATTGTCTTTTTATCCCCATAAATTACCAAATATACGGGTATCGTTAATAACGCATGTGTAGATACGATAGTTTCTTCCAATGTTCTTGTATTCTCATGTTCTCGATATACACAAAAACATGCGGTTGAAAGTGTACAATCTGGTATCATCGATTAATTTATTGATGATAATATATATTTTCGTTTAATTATAATAAACAAAACCTTTTATATTTTATTATAATGGAAAACATTATTGAGAACCACCCTGAAAATCAATACCTACAATTAATCCGCGATATATTAGAAAAAGGATCTCTTGAAACCGGTCGAAATGGTAATACCAAATCGATTTTTGGTTATTCTATGAGGTTCTCATTAAAAGATGGAAATTTACCATTATTAACTACAAAACGCGTTGCTTGGAAAACATGTTTCAATGAACTGATGTGGTTTATTCGTGGCAAAACGGATAATACATTATTAAATGACCAAAATGTTCATATCTGGGACGCAAACGCATCAAGAGAATTTTTAGATAGTCGAGGATTATACAATAACGAGGTAAACGATTTGGGACCTGTATATGGGCATCAATGGAGACATTTCAACGCACCATATACAAACTATCACGACGATTATGAGGGCAAAGGAATCGACCAATTACAAAATATTATAAATAACCTGAAAAGTGATGAAGGTAAAACATCCCGACGTTTAATTATGTCCGCTTGGAATCCATGTCAAATAGACAAAATGGCCCTTCCACCATGCCATATTTTATGTCAATTCAACGTAAGAGATAAAAAATATCTATCATGCGCATTATATCAACGTAGTGGTGACGTCGGGTTAGGTGTCCCTTTCAATATCTCATCTTATTCATTTTTAACACATATTCTAGCGAAACATTGTGATTTAGAAGCCGAGAATTTTGTATATTTTTTAGGAAATGCCCATATATACGAGGACCATATTGATACGTTGCGCATTCAAATTCAAAAAACTCCTTTTCCGTTCCCGAAAATTAACATAAAGAAAAAACTCGATGATATTAATTATTATAATGTTACTGATATCGAGTGGGTTTCTCCATACAAATCGCACGAAAAATTAAAGATGGAAATGACGGCATAAATATATTTACGTTTATAATTATTTAGAGATTTCAATAATTATAATATATTATTGTTTCTTTTATGAGTCAATCAAACGCAGCAGCTATTAAACGTAGAGCAAACCCTCCGCAAACGATTCAACAACAACAACAACAACAACAACAACAACAACAACAACAACAACAACAAACGAATGGTTCATCTACTAATGTAAATACCCCTGGACTTACACTCCCTCAAGTAATCGCACTTATTGATAGAAGATTGAATAATTTAGAAACATTTGCAAAAGAATCAAAAGAAATTTCGAATCAAGTGAAATTTGAAAATAACATTCAAACTCCGGCTGTCAATTCATTACCAGAAAATGCTTTTGACCAATTAGTAGAAGAATTCGGTCATCGTTTTGAGGTTTTAGCCGAGGAATTATCGATTTTGAAAGATACTGTTCTTAAATTACAAACATACACTATGGACGTCAACAAAGCTTTATTAGAAGAGAGAGTTCAAATTTTTTCAGATTTAGGATCAAACCAACAAATCAATGAAGAATTAAATGTTGGAATCGAAGATATTGAAGATATCGAAATCACAGAAAGTGATGAATTACAAAATTTAGTAAAATCTGGTTTTAGTGACCTATAAATCAAGAAAAATAAATTAATATTAATAAAAAAATATAAAATTATATTTTAATTACTCTAATAGATAATTAAAATTATACCATGGAAAAAAATAATGAAACAGATTTTATTAATAAACTAACTAATTTAAGAAATCAATATTATTCAGACTCTGGTAAAAACGTGTTTTTTAAAAATAAACAAAAAATAGAATGTGCTAGTAATATTTGTAATTCAATTGGAATAGAAGAAATTATAGATAAAACAATTTATTGTGTACCAAATTCAAATAAAGTTTTTTTTGATTATACTATTTTCAAAATGTATGCTACACCTGATAATTATGACAGAATCGTAAGTCATGCGTTGTTAATGTGCCGTCATAAAATATCTGAAAATGGAAACTTCGAAATTCATATTAATTTAAACTCATTTACTGTTTCTGCTTGTGAGCGTTATAAAGATATTATTCAAATTTTCTGTAATGAATGTTTGCGTAGTAATACTCGTTATTCTATAAATTTATCAAAATTGATTGTCTATAATTCACCCAATATGATTGATTCAATCTCGAGAATTATTCTTCCTTTTATTGACCCTATTGTTCGTAATAAAATTACGTTGTATAACAAGTATGAAAGTGATTCGCTTCTTTCGAATTTGTTCACAAATAGTATTGAAATGGTAAATAATAATTTGGCCTCTGTATCGATATAGAAAATTGATTATAAATAATATAATAAATATAAAAAGTAAATTTATTATACTACAATATGATGAACATAGTTATCAATAATCAACAAAAGTCTGAATGTTTTGCTTGTATATTTCAGCACATTAAATTATTTTGCGAACATATAAACATTATGTTTGAAAAAGAACGAATGTATATTCAATCTATGGATTCGGCACGTGTTTCTATATTTGAAATATCAATTCCTAGTACTTGGTTTGATGTATATGAACATAATAAACCAGGTACTATGTTAATTGGTGTCAGTTCTACATTATTATATAAAATATTGAATACTAGAGATAAAATTCAAGACACTAATATTGTCTTCAATACAGACGATTCCGATAAATTATTTATTAACTTTGTTTGTGAAAATAAAACTATATTCGATAAACATTTCGAAATTCCATTAATTGATTTAGATACTGATGTTCTTGGCATTCCAGACTTTGATAGTCAAGCTGAATTTTCGATTCAATCTATTACATTTGCCAGCATTATATCACAATTAAAACTATTCAGTGATACTATTGATATTAATTGTACTGAAGAAAAAATCATACTAGAATCGAATAGTGTGGAATCCGGCAAAATGACAGTCGATATAAATATTGACGATTTAACATCATTTTCCATAAACGAAGGCGAAACACTACGTCTATCATTTAGTTTAGCTTTATTACATAATATTTGTATGTTTAATAAAATAGCAAAGGACATGGAAATACATCTTACAGATAATTATCCAATGAAAATTATCTATTATCTTGGAGATGAACATACAAAAATTACGTTTTATTTAGCGCCAAAGATCAATGATAATGAATAAATAGTAAAAAATAATATAAAAAATGAATATAAAACCAAAACCTATTTTACATATTATTGTATTTTCAATGGATATAACACTTATTGTTTTGGCTGTTGTAATAGTAGTATTCGTTTTTTTATTTTATATTAATCACGTAAATGAAAGAAATAATTAAATAAAATTCGTTTGTATATAATACAAAAACATCATATACTATATTATATTATATATTGTTTTACTAAAAAATGAATGTTTTAATTACTATATTTATTTTTTTATTCATATTGTTCTTATATATTCATATTATTCATCAATTAAAACGCAGTGAAGATTTGGAAATTTATGAAATGGATTATTCTACAAATGCCAATTTACAAGATGTATGTGATTTAAAACAACCCGTTTTATTCGATTATCAAATTGTAAATCCAGAATATTTTGAAAATATCAATCATGATTCTATTAAAAATATTACATCAAATGTCGAAATCAAAGTAAAAGAATCGAACGATTATTGGAAAGAAAATAATCAAATCGATTATGTTTTATTGCCGGTTCAAAGTATAATTAATTTGACAAATAGCGATACTCATTCCAATTATTTTACAGAAAATAATGATGAATTTGTATCTGAAACTGGGTTATCAAAACATTATCATACTAACGATTCTTATTTAAAACCTACTATGACAGCAATTACCAAATATGATATTAATTTCGGGTCGAAAGGTGTATGTACTCCTCTAAGATATCATACTAATTATCGTCATTTTATACTGGTTAATTCTGGTAAAATAAAAGTAAAGATGACTCCATGGAAAAGTAAGAAATATTTGTATCCAGTGAAAGATTATGAAAATTATGAATTTCGTTCCCCGGTAAATGTATGGAAAACACAGCAAAAATATTTACATGAAATGGATAAGTTACGGTTTTTAGAGTTTGATGTCAATGCTGGATATTTATTATATGTTCCTCCATATTGGTGGTATAGTATTAGTTATTCTAGTGATGTTGATACATTAGTTACAGGGGTAACATATAATTCTATTATGAATTGTGCTATCAATTTACCTCATTGGGGGTTGTATTATTTACAACAACATAATATAAAACCTAGAATATCGAAAACGTTATCGGTTGTTCATGATGCTGTTGATAATGATAATATCGAGAACAATGGTGATGAAAATACTTAATTGATATAAAGCAAATAAATGATATAAATAAATAAATTATATTATATTATATTAACAACCAAAATATGCTATGGTATGAAAATATTAAACCCACAAATGTATATCCTAATTTTTATACTTTATTGAGCGCGAATCCTAATTTACATAATGGTGAAGAATGTTTAATATTTTTCATGAATGGAAATAGTGGATTTGGGTCACAATTAACTTTATATACACAGTATAGTTTATATTTAAATAAAATAAATCCTAATATAATTTGTTTACCTCATTTCAGTATTAATAATGAAAATTTCAAATATCATGATGTTAATTATAATAATTCTTTTTTTTTATATTTTAAATATTTAAAAGAAATTAAAGAAGATATAAAATGCTATTTTTTTATTTCAGATTATGTATTGAGTGAGGATAAATATCCATTTATTGTTCCTCAATCTATTGATGATTCAAATGTCGATGATATAGAAATAAATAGACAACATTCTTCTTTTTTTAAAAATAATTTTGAATTAAAAATAGGTGATCATATAATAAATAATATTAACAATATAAAAAATGATACTAAAATTCCACTAATCGGCATTCATATGCGTTCATTATATCAACAATTATGCCATCCATATGGTAGAACAGAAGTAAATATTGAATCTAAATTATTGAAAATTAAAAATGTATTGGATAAAAAATATATGAAATACAATATTTTCTTAGTAACCGACGTTTCAGATTATATAAATATTACTAAAAATATATTTAATGAAAGTAATGTATTTTATAACGATTTTATCAGCAGAATTGATAATGGCAATGTCGATAGTATCATAAATTTAGAAAAATACACAGGATTCAAACTAGGAAGTGATATATTATATGACTGTTTGTCATTAATTCATTGTGATTATTATTATGTGTCTATTACAAATATAGCTTTTATTACAAGTTATATGACCAACAACAGAAATGGAATGCATTTTAATTAATATTTTTATTATATGATTTTATAGTATCATATAATACTTGTTATTTTTTTTCGATTACTACCTCTTTGATAACATTTCGCATTATTTTATCTACGTACTTTTCGTGTTCAGTATCTGTTTGTCCTCCCATTGAATTCAATGCTATTTTCAAATAATCATCATTTTCTTTGGTATCTAATATTCTGAAATCAGGATTTTCCTCCTGCCATTTTGGTAATGTTCTCATGTTTTTTCGTGCTACTCTTTGTATTGCTAATTTCAATTTGGCTTTTTCATCATCATCCTTTTCCCATGAATTTTCATCTTTTACATAGACAGTTTCGCGTTTCAAATCTGTACAATGTATAGGTCTCATTGTATAATCAAGTTCTCTAAGACCCCTCAAAAGTATCCCACTGATTCCTTCTACGTATCCCAATTTGCCAGTTTTTTCAATGTCAGCAATTTGAACTTGTAATGAATTAACAAAATCAGTAATATTCATGGCATTTTTACATGTTTCATTTAAAAAGAATTGTAGGTTGAATTGAGTATTGTTTGTGGTATTGTTGTTAGTAATATTGCTAACTTGTTTACTTGCCAGTTCAATTATTTTATTATTTTGTTCAATTAAAACATTATCTTTTTCTAATAATTTGTTTTGTAACTGTTTATTTTGTTCAATGAGAACATTTTGAATTTCTTTGTTTTCTTTTAATATTTCTATAAACAATTCTGGTGTAAATGTATTTGTTGATTCATCTGGATTTTCTTGATCTACTATAGTACATTTTTTTTTATGACTCCATAAGCCACTTTTTGAATTGTATTTTTTATTACATTGACTACAAACATGCTGTAAAAATAAATTGCGTTTTTTTGCGTTTTTTGGTTCGAAATGGTTCGAATTGGCATTGTTTATATGTTTTCGAGTTAAAATATGACGGTCATAATCAAATTTATTACTCGATACAAATGCGCAAATATCACAATTATAATTTTTGCGTTTTTTTACGTTTTTTTGTTCTAAATCCATTCTATATATTCGAACCAGAAAAACGCATTTTGATTATTACGCATAAAATAGTTAAAAAAATTTATGCTAACAAACTGAAATTATTTTTTTTGTATTTACATCATCCTCGAGCAAAATCATTTTTTTGCAAATTCTTAATCGCTACTTTTCAAAATTGGACATTTTAAAAATGTCCAAAAAAAAAAATTGACCCTACTTTATTTTCCGATTTTTATTTTTCGAAGAGTAAAACTATGTAATAATCAAATAGTTTTACGGAATTTATTTCTTTTCAATTGCTACCTCTTTGAGAACATTCCGCATTATTTTATCTACGTATTTTTCATGTTCTTGTTCATTTTGTCCTCCCATTAAATTCAATGCTATTTTCAAATAATCATCATTCTCTTTTGTATCTAATATTCTGAAATCTGGATTTTCCTCCTGCCATCTTGGCAATGTTCTCAGGTTTTTTCGTGCTACTCTTTGTATGGCTAATTTTAATTTGGCTTTTTCATTGTCATCTTTTTCCCATGAATTTTCATCTTTTACATACACGGTTTCACGTTTCAAATCTGTACAGTGTATAGGTCTCATTGTATAATCAAGTTCACGAAGACCCCTCAAAAGTATACCGCTAATTCCTTCTACGTATCCCAATTTGCCAGTTTTTTCAATGTCAGCAATTTGAACTTGTAATGAATTAACAAAATCAGTAATATTCATGGCATTTTTACATGTTTCATTTAAAAAGAATTGTAGGTTGAATTGAGTATTGTTTGTGGTATTATTATTAGTAATATTATTAACTTGTTTACTTGCCAATTCAATTATTTGTTTATGATGTTCTTCGTTTTGTTCTAATAATCTATTTTGTAACTCTGAATCTTTTTCTAATAATTTATTTTGTAATTCTCTGTTTTGTTCAATGAGAACATTTTGGATTTCTTTGTTACTATGTAAAACCTCCATAAATAATTCAGGCGTAATAGAATTACTATGTATAAATGTATTTTGTAATTGTTCTATTTGACAATCATTATTTATAGAACATTGTTTTTTATGTTTCCAAAGACCACTAGAATTCATGTATTCTTTATCACACTGAGAACATATATACTTTATTTTTTTTGATTCTCCATTAAGATTCTTTTTATGTTTATCTGTTGTTAAATGTTTATCATAATTTGATTTTATACTTGTAGTATAATTACATTGTGAGCAAGTAAAGCCTGAATTTATAGAGAATACTTTTTCATTTCCATTTATTTCCAAACTATTCGCCAAATGTTTTCGAGTAGTTTTATGTTTAACAAAATCGCTTTGTTTACATGTATTATAGTAACATTTTTCACAATAAAAATTTTGGAGATTTTTTTGATATTTTTTTATTTCCATTTTTATATATACATGGAAATAAAAAAGTATTCGCTAAACGTATTTATAAAATCAAATAAAAAATTATGCTAACACATTTTGGATGATTTTTTTTGTATTTACAGCATCTTCGAGTGAAATCACATTTTTGCAAAAACTCAATCGCCATTTTTCAAAAATGGACATTTTTAAAATGTCCAATTTCAAAAAGTTGCCTCCGTTTTATTTTGTAAAGTTTTTATTTTGGAAGAGTAAAACTATTTAATTTTTCAAATATTTAAATAAGTTTACGTAATATTAATATTAATAATTCATTTAGAAAAAATAGTTAAACATAATTTATTAAATAATATATTAATAAAAAGTATGTCAAATGTATGCGTAATTTGTGATAATAATTTGAATTCAACTACACGAAAAACAGTTTGTTGCCCATATTGTGAATTTACAGCCTGTCGTAAATGTTGCGAAACATATATACTTGATGGAACTACAAGCAAATGTATGAATCCTCCATGTAATCGTGAATGGACACGTCAGTTCATTGCTAAGTCATTTGCGGATGTGTTTCTTAGTAAAAGATTAAAAAAAAAGCGCGAGGAAATACTATTTGATATCGAACGTTCATTGATGCCAGCCACACAACCAATAGTGGAACGATTATTAAGACCTCAAAAGATTGATAATGAAATACAAGAAGTATGCCGTGAAATAGCAATATTGGATTTACAACAAAATCCTCTAAGTTACTCTCCCATTATAAATTTCGTAAGTAATATTCCGAAGCATCTACCAGAATATTGGGCACAGTTAAGAATATGGCAACAACAACAAGTAGAAACAATGCGTAATGATTATAATAATATTCAAAGAAAAAAATACAATAAACGCGAACTAAAAGAAAAAATAAGACAATTAAGAAATAGATTGACTGAACTTCAAAATGAACGTGAAGCATTATATCAGGAAACATTGTATGGTGTTAATCCACGGGCCGAGCAACCGCAACGACAACGCGCAGAATTTATTCGTGCTTGTCCAGATAATGATTGTCGTGGATTTCTTAGTACCCAATGGAAATGCGGAATATGTGAAAAATGGTCTTGCCCACAATGTCATGAGGTAAAAGGTCTTGACCGTGATGTTGAACATGTTTGTAATAAAGATACAGTTGCTAGTGTTCGTTTAATATCAAATGATACAAAACCTTGTCCTAGTTGCAGCAAAGGGATTTTTAAAATATCCGGTTGCGATCATATGTGGTGTACACAGTGTCACACTGGGTTCAGTTGGCGCACAGGAAATATTGAACGAAACGGTATGAACCCGCATTTTTTTGAATGGGCTCGCCGAAATGGAAATAATGTACCTCCCAATCAAGGAGATAATCCATGCCAACAGAACCGACTAAACTATACATTATTTACAACAATACGTAATTTATTAATATATAAACACCATGCGCATCCATTATCAAACAGTTGCGCGGACTTGATAATGCACTTGGTTCAAAATGCTGTTCATATGGAAGGAGTTCTAATGCCTAGATATGCTATTAGAAATCGTGAAGATAGAAATGAAAATTTACGTATCGATTATATGATGAATAAACTTACAGAAGAAAATTTTAAATTAATCCTTCAAAGAAATGAAAAAAAGCATGAAAAATACAGGGAAATACATAATATCTTTGACCTTTTGAAAACAACAGTAACTGATATTATTATTCGTTTTATCGACCACCTGGACAAAAGTCAAGCAGGAAAATGGGAAGATAAAATATTGAATGAAATTGATTCTATTGTTAATTATGCTAATGAATGTTTCAGTGATATCAGCAAAACATACAAATCAAAATGTATCGTATTTTCAAATCAATTAGAATTTCGCAGGTGAATATCCTGGCGATTTTAGTAAAACTATTTAATATTATTAGATAGTTTTACATAATAATATAATTTATTTTTTATTGCGTCTTGTATATTTTTTCGCGTTTCGTTTGTTTTTTGTTTTTTTGTATTTTCTTATTGTTCCGCCAGTTTTTTTTGTTTTTGTTTTTGGTTTTTTATTTTTTTGTTCTTTGTATGATGGCAATATTCCATTTTCTACATAATTACGTATATCAGTTTGAATGATTTGTTCATCTTTTTTTAAATCTTCTAATTTTCTCACTGGATATAATATTTCTTCATATATTTGGGGTGCCATTTCACCATAAAAACCCTTGTAACGTGGTTCCCAACCGTCATAACCAGTGCCATCCAAATAATTTCGATAAACACTTTTTCTTACTTGTGTTGCTGACATTGCGTCATTACCAGTTGTAGATGGTTGTGCTTCAATAGTTTCTACATTTGTAGAAACTTTGGCATTTGGTGCGTTTTGAGACGCAACATTCGACGCATGAACTAATACTGAACTTAATTTACTAGCATCGTCGTCTTTACCACCAGCTATATGACTTATTTTTATTTCAGCGTTATTATCAACATTGTCATTATTTATAAAATATGACCCTATATAACGAGATACATCTGCGAATGGAGTTGTCATTTCTTGAATTAAATAATCACTATTTTCAATAGCACCGATTTCATTTAATTTACTAACAATAAAAGCCTTTTTAGTATCAAATAAAATTGGATTATCCATTGTTCTCTTATCTCCATCTGGTTGTTTTGGACCACTTCCTAATAAAATTAAAGCCTTTGAACCATCTTGTTTAGCTTTGTTAACTAATTCTTTCAAAGCATAAATATGTCCATCGTGTGGTGGATTCAATCTACCAATAAAATAATAAAAATTTACTATATTAGTTTTTTCTGAGTTCTGTAAATTAACCTCATCTGCTGTAAAATTATCCTCTATTTCATTGTCATTATACGATTCGAGATATTCTTTCAATTCTTCCTCAAGATATTTCTCAAATTCATTAATTTTTTTGTCGGCACCCTTTTTTTTAGAAGGGTTCATGTGTTCATATGGTTCCTCTTGTGATAACATTCTATCGAATACAAAAGGGTTTTCATCAGAACCCGAATCATAATCAATTGGCAAAGACATACTTTATATATTATAATAAGTTAATAATAAATTTATTTTATGTCGGTATAAAAAATATCTAAACAACCCTTTATTTATTTCTTTTGTATTACTACTTCTTTGAGAACATTCCGCATTATCTTTTCTACATATTTTTCATGCTCTTCATCAGTTTGACCGCCCATTGAATTCAATGCTATTTTCAGATAATCATCATTCTCTTTGGTATCTAATATTCTGAAATCTGGATTTTCTTCCTGCCATCTTGGTAATGTTCTCATGTTTTTTCGTGATATTCTTTGTATGGCCAATTTTAGTTTGGCTTTTTCTCCATCGTCCTTTTCCCATGAATTTTCGTCTTTTACATATACGGTTTCACGTTTCAAATCAGTACAATGTATAGGTCGCATTGTTACATCTAATTCTTTTAGACCTCTTAAAAATATTCTACTAATTCCTTCTACGTACCCTAATTTGCCAGTTTTTTCAAGATCGGCAATTTGTACTTGTAAAGAATTAACGAAATCAGCAATATTAATAGCATCTTTACAAGTTTCATTCAAAAAAAATTGTAGATTAAATTGAGTATTGTTTGTGGTATTGTTATTATTAGTTGTATTGCTAACAGGTTTGCTTGCCAATTCCATTATCTGTTTATGGTGTTCCATATTTTGTTCTAGTAATTTGTTTTGTAATTCCTTGTTTTGTTCGATAAGAATATTTTGTAATTCTTTGTTTTCTTTTACAAATACCATAAATAATTCAGGAGTAAAAGTTGTATTGCTTATGTCATTATTCGAATTGAATGTATTTTGTAAAATGTCATTGCTAGATAAATTACATTTCTTTTTGTGTTTCCAAAAAGCATTATATGTTAGGTATTCCTTATTACACTGAGAACAATTATATTTGATATCTTTCGTTTCACTATTAACATTTCTTTTATGTTTCTCAGATAACAAATGCTTATCATAACTAGATTTAAGATTTATATTATAATTACAATAAGAGCAACTATAATTTGAAACATTCGATGAAACTTTTTCATTGCCTGGAATTGCCAAAGTTTCATTTTTTAAGACTTTTTGATGTTTTCGAGTGGAATTATGTTTGATAAAATCACTATTATTATACGTGGAATAGTCACACTTTTCACAAAAAAATAATTTTGGTGTTTTTTGAGAAAAATTCATTGCCTAAATTTATATATTATAGGCAAGGAAAAAGTTTTGAGAAAAAATCATTGCCTAAAATTGCCAAATTTTCATTTTAAAGACTTTTAAAAAATTATCGAGCGACCGTTTAAAAATAATATACAAACATCAATCACTTTATGGTTTCATAATTATAATATTTAAAATTATATAATTATGAGAAAAAATCATTGCCTAAATTTTATGTTCAGGCAAGGAAAAAGTTTCAACAAAAAACAATCAAAAAAAATTATGCTAACACATTTTGAATCATTTTTTTGGTATTTACAGCATCTTCGAGTGAAAACACATTTTTGCAAATTCTCCATCGCTACTTTTCAAAAATGGACATTTTAAAAATGTCCAAAAAAAAAAATTGACCCTACTTTATTTTCCGATTTTTATTTTTCTAAGAGTAAAACTATGTAAAAAAGAATTTTACGTATAATTGCTTATTTTTTATTTACATTTATAAAATTACAAATTTATTATAAAACTACTTACTAACTTTCTTGACAAGTTTTACTTTTTTATCAGTTCCACCACCGGCTGTTTTCTCGGCATTACCACTTTGAATGCGCTCACGTTTTACTTTGTAAACATCATATTCGTGTTCGAGAGTTTCTAATTCGCGGACCCACATTTTCTCCACAGAGGTGCCCTTTAATACATTCAATTCAGTTTCAGTTTCCTGTTTTTCCTTCATGATATTAGCAACGTTTTCTTGAGTAACAGAGTCCATCGGCATCTTAATCAAGTATTTGAAATCACCATCAATGCTATCATACTTCATAGTTGTCAACATTTCGGTTACTTGAACCGCTGATTTACGACGCAAATCAATTATACCAGATAAGTTGTCTTGAATATATCGTGCTCGGTTTGATAATTTTACTAATTTACGCTCCATATCAGCAATATGATATTCTTTACGTTTTTGATATAGTTTGATACGTACTCCATAAAAGTCATCTATAACCTCTTCCACACTATTATATTTATGTAATTTGAATTCGGAATTAAACATATGCATATTTGTATTACTAATTGTAGTGAATAATTTCAATAGTTTTTCAACACCATTACATCCGTTCGCATCAACTGTCGCCTCTAGTTCAACCAATTTACCCTTTGGAAATACAACTGTGAAATCTACATTTACCTCTGTACAAATCGAGGTAAAATCTTTAATCGATGGCGGGATTTTCTTACCGTTTTTATCGACAGTAGCACCGTCCATCAATGATTCCAAAAATGATGTATAAGGCATAGTCCATGTACCGACGGGCAATTCAGTAATTTGGATTTTATCTTCACCAATTTTTTTATACAAACCCTTTATCAAATATTTTTGTTCTTCTAATTTACGAATGATGCCACGAAATCCTTCATAATATGGAATAAACTGAATATTACTAGTAGATTGATTTTGTAATTTCAATTTCAAATACTCAATAAGTTGTTTTGGATTATATGGAGCAATTTTACATGAAAATCCAGTACCAATACCAGAAATTCCATTGATAAGGGCAAATGGAATAATAGGAACATAATATTCAGGTTCTACAATACTACCATCATCATCTAAATAATTTAATACATGGTCATCTGCCTCTGGAAATAATGAACGAGTCAATGTATTCAATTGTGTGAAAATATATCTTTCAGACGCACTATCTTCGCCACCTGCTAATCTACTATTGTGTGTTACTATAAAATTGCCTAATAAAAAGCGTTCATTATTATCTATTTGCCAACCGTAAAACTCACCTTTTCCTAATGGTTTTACATTAAAGCGAGTGAAATTCATATTATGTATTTTACGGTTATTATTCAAATTATTAATTTGTTTTCTTTTTATTAGAGTAGGTATTTCATAAATGTTATCACCAAATATTCTTAAACTTTTCATAGTTTTGTCAAAACCCTTTGAGGTTTTGCCATTTGTATTACTATAAGTAATTGAAGTTGAAAACCCTAAACTTTTTGCTATAAAATTAAGTTGGTCTATAAGATTTCCATGTAATCTATCAGATTGACTAATTTCAATACTAGGTGCATTATCATTATTTTTAATACAACCGTCAGTGTCTGTGAAACCAGCTAACAATGACATTCTAGTTTCTCTGTCATTTACCATATATTCAAATGGTATATGTTTATTTTTATAAAGATTGTGTTTTTTTAATATTTCTTTGAATGGATTCATATCTGTTCTTTTCATTCCATTTGACGCAATGCTATAATTAATAACTTCTTCTGATTTTTTGAAATACCAATTACAAGATGGATGAACCATTTTAGAATCTTTACAACCAGGACAAATTTCCGTCGAATTTCGTTCATCACCTATTGATAATAGATGACCGCTATTTTTTCTACGAATTCCATAGTGATAACAATCTTCTCTTCCACTATTACGTTGATGGGTTATTTCACAATTTATAGTATCAGCCCACAAAGCAAATTTTTTAACAATTTCATCATCAATAGTAGTAAAACCATTACCAGCATGGTCACCATCACCTAACCAAGCACCTAATATGTAAGGGTCTAGGGGAATTGATTTTTTTTCCCAATTTATATTATTCAAATTACTAACCATAAATAGTTTTCGTTTATTTGTTTTAGACAATTTCAAATAATCATCTAATTTTATATCAATAATTTTTGAAAAGTCGATTTTTAAATTATTTTTGAAATACAAAATAATATTATATGCTTCATCTTTGGATAATTCAGATTTATTATATATATTATTAATGTTATCACCACTTTTAACTCTAATGGTTTTTTCCTTTATTGTTGTACCATTGAAATAATACAAAACCCATGAGTTATCACATGGTTTCCAATATATATATCCATTTTTTTCAAAGTAAAGAGTTAAAATATGTTGGCTATTAACTACTAATTTATTATATTTATCATTGATTTCATACATTTCATCTATACCATTTGTTGTTTTTAATACATTACGTTCATTTCCATCATCTCCTACTAATTTATCACCTACTACGATGTCCTTTGCTACTTTTATGGTACCGTCCCACATTAATATAGGAGTGTCAGGAGATAAACAACCAAATTGACCATGTGGTTCCAACAAATTAATATTATTAGAACCAACGAAATTCTGCGCCATATTTACAATAGCGCCATTCAAACTGGCTTCACCATGGTGATACGCACTATGTTCCGAGACATAACCAGAAAATTGTGCGACTTTAATTTCACTAGTAAGCTTACGTTTGAAAGCCGAAAACAATATTTTACGAAGAGAAATCTTAAGACCATCTACCATATTTGGAATAGAACGAGCACAATCATAAGTACTGAAATGAATCATCTCTTGATTGATGAATTGTTCATAATATACATTTGGCTGGTTAGTATCCAAATATGAATTTTTATCATATTGTTCGAGCCAGTCTTTACGGTCATCTGTACGTTTTTTATTGAAAATTTTATCGATAGTATCATCACTAGTTGGAGTATAAACAAAATCGACGATTTTCTTATTGGCGAAATATTCTTTGAATTCCGCGGATGTAGAAGTACCAAGACCCTTAAAATATTTGATATTCCATCCAGCAGGTCCATTTGGACCGAACGAATCTTTCCAATTCAAATATTCACCCTCATTATAGAATAGTTTAGTTTGAGCACCTTTTTTGGCGCGTAAAATAGGAGTATTCATGAAAGATAAGAATCCGGGAATTTTCACCAATGATGCCCATTCACTATGAAACAGATTAATACAAAGACCTTTGATATGACTACCATCTAAATCCTGGTCAGTCATAAACATGATTTTACCATAACGGAGGCTTTGATTTACATCATGAATCGTTGAATACGTTTTACCAGTTTCCAAACCTAATATTTTCTTCAAGTCACTGATTTCTTTGTTTTCTGCTATTTTTTTCATTTGTTCGCCACGTACATTCAGTAACTTACCTTTCAAAGGATAGATACCGATTGTATTACGGTCATTGCTAGATAATCCAGATACAATACCGGACATGGCACTAAGTCCCTCACATAAAATCAAAATACAATCTTTTGATTGTGTAGTACCGCTGAAATTCGCATCAATGAAATTGGCAATGCCGCGAATCGTTTTAGTCTTAGAACCATCGGTTTTCTTCGCCAATTTATTTTCTTTGGCCTCGGTCAAAGAACAGGCTACGTCCATAACACCCATTTTCGCCAATTTTTCGATGAAATTATCAGAAACTGTACATGTAGAACCGAATTTAGCAGACGGAGTGTTCATGAAATCTTTGGTTTGACTATCGAATGCCGGATTTTCGATATCACATCTCAAAAACAACACCAGTTGTTCTTTGATAGCGGCGGAATTGACTTTTACCTTTTTCTTTTTCTCTATATAGTCACATAGTTTTCTTACGATTTGACCGATAATATAATCGATATGTTTGCCACCTTTGAATGTACAAATACCATTTACGAAAGATACTTGAATGAATTCATGTGTAGGAGAAAGTCCAACCGCATATTCCCAACGGTCATCGCTTTGTTCATAAACACGTTTGGATTCTTCTTTACTACCCAAATACAAATCGATATATTGTTGGAAATTTTTGACAGGTATAATATTCGAATTATATCCGATTTTTACCTTCTTGATGGAGTGATCAGTAACCGCACCGATATCATATACACGTTTTTTCAATAACGAAAGCATATCACTGGTTAGACCATGAATACCAAGACGTTTATAATCAGGTTTGAAAGTAACCCTAGTATAAGGTTTTGATGCGGAAGACCCAGTGACTTTTGTGATAACAGGTGGACAGATTTCGTCCAAATTACGTTTGAATTCTTGTACATATTTCAAGCCGCGAATATGGTCAACAGTTTCGACTTTACCATATTCAGACCAAATGAGAACTAATTTGAAACCAAAACCATTTTTACCACCAACGATTTTTTTTTCAGTTTTATCGTAGTTAGTGGATGTACGTAGATGACCAAAAATCATTTCAGGAATCCACAAATCATATTCAGGATGTTTAGCGATATCAATACCGTTGCCATCATTGGACATAACGATAGTTCCATCATCACCGATAGTAGTATCGATATAGGTTACGAATTTTTTTTCAACATTATTGGATTGAATCATACGGATAACATGGTCACGACAATTCACAATACCTTCATCGAATAATTTGTATAATCCAGGAATATATTCAATATCGCGTAATACAATACGATTAGTAGCATCGTCATATACCCACATAGTAGAATCGACATTTTCGATAGAACCAATATAGGTATCAGGATTATCCAAAATATGTTGTTTATCAGTTTTACGTTGATATTGTTGTGCTAATTTAGCATCATTAGAAGCACCTGCTGTAGTATTTGATTTGGCGGATGACATTTTAGTAATAATAATAAAAATACGATAATATACTTATGTCAATTTTATAATAATTATAATCAATTTTTTGATATTATAAAAACCATAATATTATATAAACCCGATGCCAACAAAACAGAGTATGTTTGATATAATAAAATATTGTAAAGATAAACAGGCGTGTGCGAAAGTAGATTATTTAAAAAAGGCGACAGGGGGTAATGACCCAAATATCCCAAAGGCAATGCGTTATGCTGAATATGTACGAAATGCTTCACCAAAAACGATAATTATAAATAAATAAAATCAACCGATAAGAAATACAAAGAGACAAGAATATAAACAATAAGAATATTTAGTAAAAATAGTTTTTTCTATGTAGAATATATATTTCAATAAAATGACTGAACACGAAGTTGCTGTAGGCTCAAGAGCCCAAGTTTATCACGGAAAAGCACATCATACATCAGGTGGTCTTACAAAGAAAAATCTTATGATGAACAAATGGGGACGTATTGTTTCATCAAAGAAGCATAAGACCGCTAAGAAAGAAAAGCGTCTGGAAAAAGCAGGATTTTTTGCCAAGAAAGGTAAATTTGGCTGTATAAAAAAAGTAAAACGTGGAAGTAGAGGTACTCGTAAAGCAAATAAATAAACGAACAAAACCCCACTAATAAAAACTAATAAAAATTAATAATCTATGAATGATATTTTATTTGTATAATCTATATACAAATGAAAAGACCAGTAAGAAATCCAGTAACAGGAACATATACAATTAAAGATATAGAATACAAAGAATTATTTGGGTCGAGAGAACAAGTATGGAATGGAACAGCAAACAAAACAACGGGAGGTTTAACAAAAGACCAATTAGTTATGAATAAATGGGGTAGAATCGTTTCACTTAAGAAAAACACTACTGCCAAAAAGGAAAAAAGATTAGAACAACACGGTTATTTTGCGAATAAAGGTAAATTTGGTTATGTTAAAAAGGGCACCAGAAAATCGAAGTCAAAATCTAAATCCAAATCCAAATCAAAATCAAAAACGCCAGATGAAAATAAAACAGTCGAACAAAACATAGAAAAAGAATCGACAGCAGAAACACAACCAGTAGATGAATCAGGTGACGTCGAACGATTATTCAAAAGTGTGCCCGAAACAGTAGCAAAAAAACCATCAAAACAAGCAAAAAGTGTTTAGAAAAATATTATAAAAAATATATTTAAATGTAATCGGTTAAATATATTAAACGAGGTAAAAATGTTTTATTCCGGGGACATAGAATCGCAACTTAAAATGGTTTCGGGAAACATTCTTAACATGATTATATTTGATAAATTCAAAACAGGAACGCCATTTATAGACGCGTTTGTAACAACGATGTTGTTGACAGGAGTAACCTATATATATCAATACATAAACACTTATTTTTTTAAACTCGTCAACACAATACAAAATATAAATTATGATTTCGATAGTTGGTTTTCTAGAAAAAATATAGTAGAATATGAAGGAAAAATAGCTTTATCTACAGGTTTTTATGATGGTTGTTTGAATCAGTCAAATACATTCAGTGATAGATTTAAAGCCTTATGGAATTTTATAATAAAAAACATAAGTGACAATGAATCAATTAACCATATAAAAGAATATTCTTTTAATAACAAAACAAATAACAATGAACGAGATTTGGGAACTTATATGGTGGTTCAAAGTGAAAAATTTTTGATATCAAAAGAATATGGAATATATGCGTATACAACAATTCATGGAGAAGAAACAGATGAAGATGATACATCAAAAAATAAAATAGAAAAAAAAAAAAATAGAATGGAGAAAATAGTAATAAAATTATTCTCTTATAAAAGTGATACGAATACGATAAAAGATTTTGTTGAAAAAATTACAAAAGAATATATAGCATCGATAGAAGTTTTACGCGATAATAAAAGGTTTATTTATACATTATCAAATACAAAATATGAAGACGATCATTATGAAATGTGGAATGAAACCCTATTTTCAAGTACTCGCAAATTCAATAATTTATTTTTCAAAGATAAGGCAAATATAATGAAAAAACTAGACTTTTTTATAAATAACAAGGAATGGTATTATGACAAGGGAATACCATATTCTATAGGAATTGGTATGCATGGACCACCAGGTACAGGTAAAACATCATTAATAAAGGCAATCGCGAATTATACAAATCGACATGTTATAGTTATTTCATTGAAACTAATAAAAACAAAGAAAGAATTGGACAGTATATTTTTTGAGGAACGTTATAGTAGAGACAACAAAAAATGTAGTGTAAGTTTTGATAAAAAAATAATAGTGTTTGAAGATATTGATTGTGTAGGTGATATAGTTTTAGATAGAGAAAAAAATAAAAACAAAAATATAACAGGATTGGGGAAAAAATTAGATTTCGGAGAATTATCAAGTACATCAAAGATAAATCTAGGCGATTTATTAGAAACCATGGCTGCTACAGAAAAAGAAACAGACAAAAAATTTGTATTGCCAAAAATGCCAAATGATGACGAACCAATAACATTGGATGATATTTTGAATTTATGGGATGGTATTCGTGAAACGCCAGGTAGAATAATGATTATTTCATCGAATCATTATCATGATTTAGACCCCGCTCTTATTCGACCAGGAAGAATAGATATAACACTAGAATTATCCTATGCGTCACACGAAACAATGAAAGAAATATATAGACATTTATTTGATGAAACAATCAATAATAATATGTTAGAAGAAATCAAGGAGGATTTTTATACACCGGCAGAAATAATAAATATTTATATGAACGAAGAACAAGATAAAACGCGGTTTTTAGAACGACTACGTAAAAATGAACATGTATAATTATCATACAAAATACAAAAATGCCCAAATTTTGATATTATGAAAAATCATAAAATCAAACGACCAACAATCACGGTTCTATAGTTTGAACCATTCTACTGATAAAAATTTAGAATCGACGACATAATTAGAAAGGTTCTCAAAAATATATTTCTCAAAATACGATTTACTAACTATTTGATTAGAAACCGTATTATTATGATTCAAAGACGAATGATATTTACAATAAAAATAATAAGCATCGTAAATAGATATATTTTGTGACGAACTAGGAGATAATGTTCTCGAAATTGGCATCATAGTATTATTTTGTAAGGAATGTTTCAAGTTTTCCAATGCTAACTGTATATCTAATTCTTTATCCCATAGACTACATTTAATTCTGGATATGAATTTATCTCGTTCAATTTCAACATTAGGGAAAAAATGAGATATCAAGTCCAATATTTGTTTATCATTTAAATTACATATTGGTTCGTTTTTGGATATACACCAATTACGTAGTAAAATAATGATTTCATCGATTTCAAAATCCATTTCAGAATCATCCTCGATGATGGTCTCATTCCAAAATTGTAGAAATTTCTGTATTTCGGGTAAATATTTACTACACACACCAACAAATGCGTCGTGTTCTTCCACATAATAATCTTTTAAATTAGAAATCAAGAGAGTTTTCAGGTTCTGTAAAAATAAAACATTGGGTATATTTTTTGAATCTAGAAATTGTTTCCATAAATATTGGATATTTTTCCAACTAATATAGGGAGTGCGCATATTTGATAGTTGTCCATCAATACAAATGGTATTATTAGGACGCCCAGGTTGGGATAATTCGAGATATTCTTGTATGAATGAATTCACTAAGTCGATGGGTTCCAATTCTTTCAAATAAAAGGCGGTCTGGAATAAAACATTATCATTGGATGATTTTATAACATAATCGTCAGAGGAACCATATCGATTAGAATAGTGGCATGCTACACATATAATATCCAAAACAAATTGATTTACAATAGGTTTCCAGATATATTCACTTTTGATAGTTTCATTTATACGCACGATTCTACAGTCGGAATAATTATGTTCATGATATTTATGTTTCATGGTTTGCGATAAATTAGAACCAATAACGATTTGACACATATTATTAAGTTCTCGAATAAAATGTTTTGAATTTACGTGTATAAAGTGAATAATATTATTATTTTTACGGAAAATATTATCACCGAGTATAGTCAAGAAGTATTTGGTTTCCGCGCGAGTGTTGAAAATAGCAGGACAAAGAGAATCGATTACATTTTGAATAGTTTCGGATTCAGGTATAGATTTCAATAAATTATTTTCTTTGATACGTTTCATAACATTACGTTTGGTACTTTTTTTCCAAGGCATCAGATTTCGTTCTCGGTCACGACTAATGCTAGATAAAACAGTATATAACAAATCATCTTCACTAATACAATGATAATGCGTACCATCATAACAAAAGAATTTCTCAGTAGATGAAATATAAAAATATTGATTATTGTTTAAAAACGATTGAATAAATGCGTCTTGGTCGTTTGTTAATTCTTCAATACGAGTTTGATTTTGTTCATGAGTTTCGCGTATATTTTCAAGAATAACAGGCAATTGATTTGTTATATAATTATGAACTTTCGCAGTCATGTATGGGTCACCCACATATTTGGTATATATATAAGTGATTGTATTCTGTGCTTCATCGATTTGATTTTTCAATGAATTATAAGAATCAATATCCATTTTATTATTATTAAAACAGCCGTTTTATTTGTATATTATGGGGTTTTTATATGATTTTATTAAATTATATAAAAATCATTTCCTAAATAGAAACGACACTCTTGATTTCATTTGATTTTGTATATTCACTACTAGTATCAATAATAGCATTCATTAAATATTTTGTAATAATCATATTGGTTTTCATCAATTGTTCAGAGGGCATAACTGCGAACCATTGATATTTTGGACGATTTAATATTTCATCGGCTGGTATATAAATGCCAACCGCACTCTTATGTAATTTCAAATAATCCTCTTCCATCAAATCTTCTAATAAAACGGTTTTGCGGTCTTCTGTTTTTACACCAACCAATTCTCCACCGATGAGCTCCATTTTTCCGGCATTGATAGCATCTAAACACCAATAAGATGAATCACCTAAGAATTCATTATCGCTACTAAAGTGTGGATTTTTATTGCGTTTTTTCAAATATTCTACTAGTTCCAAAATGACGTCATTGTTTTTAGGAGCACCCATAAAATATAAATCAGGAATGAAGAGCATTTTATGTTTCTGTTTCAATAAATTCGAAGTGCGATTGATGGCTTCACATACAAAAGGTTTGTTGTTGGTAACGGCCTTGTCATAAAACGGTTTCAAATTTTTCATACAGACGAATGAATTAGGAACAACCATGCCGCCATAATAATAAATTAATTGTGTCATAGCCAATTCGCGGAAATGAGAACGTGTAGGTTCAGCCAAAGTAGAAACATCAACATCCCAAGATGGTAATAATTTACTAAATGATTGGTCATCAATTAGACAAATATTGAAATCATCACCACAATGATTGATAATAGTTTTAATAGTTAAATGTAAATAAGGTTGGTTTAAATCAGTAGTATTACGAGAATAGAAGTTTTTCCATTTACGAGAATTGATTTCATATTTTGTATGAATCCAAAGTTTTGGACGATTATATCCATATAAAGGCGAATCATTTAATAAATATTTTCGGATTAATTCATATTCATCATTTGATTCAAAATTTTGTTTTAATTTATTGGCAAATAGACTAGCAACTAAAATGATAGCCCCGATAAATATATATTGTTTTGTATTTTTCAAACTAAACATTTCAAATGCTGAATTTTTATATATAATATTAAAATATATATTTTCATCAAAAATAAACAAGATATTCAATACTATAATTGGACCTATTGTATTTCATAGAAGATGAATACATTATAGCACTCGCTTTACATATTTGACGTATAATAGTAATAAATGCGTTATAAGTCATTTTACGCTCAATATAATAATATTTACCCAGATGATAATAAGGTTTCAACGAATC
>Ga0214921_10002478_pt1 | contig 29907 bp, 25 predicted proteins | sample LL1505_MetaG_FD_177992 | JGI IMG/M metagenome (GOLD analysis project Ga0214921, IMG submission 177992) | Freshwater microbial communities from Lake Lanier, Atlanta, Georgia, United States - LL-1505 | ecosystem: Environmental > Aquatic > Freshwater > Lake | place: USA: Georgia | collected...
TCAGACCACTTCTTTTCATTATGTGGATTAATATTCAATAATTTATCGGCATTTTCTTTCCAAAAATTAACCTTTCGTTCTGTTTCGATCTCGCTTGCAGTTTTTGGGGTAATTTGATTTTTACGAGCATTCATTAAATCTAAATCACTTTCTGTAGCTTTTGGTTTCTTTCCAAAACAATTAACGCCAAATTTAATATATGGATTTGCCATATAACCACCATTTACGCCCGGTCTACCGCAATTATTTTTATTCTTTGGTTTTTTTTGTAATTTTTTCCATGTTTCTTTTTGTGTAGGAAAGAAAGCCATTTGATTATCCGACCATCCATAATTGCACCAATCTGCGCCTTTGTTATACGCATCTTCAATTTCATCGTATGTAGCTAGTCTTGCTCCAAATGCACTACATACATTTTGCGCGTCATCGTAAGTATATAAATTATTAGAAATATTAAATACTTCATCTCTATCTATGACTTTTTTCTTTTCTTCGGTCTTAGAAGCTGGTTGTTTAGTATTATGTTTAGTATTAGATAAATCATCCCACCATTTTCCTACACTATCATAAATATTATCAACAATTGATATACCTAAAACATAGGTGAAAAACATTACAAATAGAAGCATTACTAAATAAATAATACTTTTTGCTACAATCAAATGCAATAACCTAGGCATTTTTTCCATATCATATGGAATTTTAAATAAAAACATAAATACATAACATATTACCAATATAATAACCATATATAAAGTAGTATTTGGATCTTTCAACTCATGTTTAAATTCATCTAATAATGTCATTGTTATATGAGAACGTTTGTAGTCAGACAATTGAAAATAATAATATATTAAAAATACAATGATACCTACAAAAAGAGCTATATCCACTGTTTGATTGAATCCTGTTTGAGTTGTATTTATAAATATACCAAACCCAAAATATATAACTAAATATATTGCTAAAAACCACGTAATCAGATCTAAATTGTATTCGTTGAAAATATTAGACGTATTTATTTGGTTAGATGATTCTTTATTAGAGGTTGATGTGGTCATCTTACTTGCATCTTTTGTACTATTTCCACTTGCATCTTTTGTACTATTTCCACTTGCATCTTTTGTACTATTTCCACTTGCATCTGGCATATTATATAAATAACTATTATATTATACAAAGTTATTTTTTTTACGATAAAACAAACAATATGCCATAGGAGTAATAACTTCAGAAGGAAGGCCTACATTTTCTACGGTTTGGTCATTAAAATGCAACCAATTTCTTTTTGCATTTTTAACAAATGCAGTATAATGTCCCATATAAACATTACCGATATGATTACATACTGCATATAATTCATATTTATAGGATGATGCGTTATATCCAGTTATATATTTCGATAAATCTAAATTGTCTATTGGAAAATCAATTAAATCATTCATTTTATGACTTCCATCCATTGAAAAACGTTTTAATGTAATTACTAATATTTTTGGAAAATTCCAAAATGAAATTCGTTTTTGTATATCTTCTTTTTTATTTGTTTTTTCATTAAACCATGCGTTTTCTCCAGATAAATATTCCGGTTTTGTAAATAAATCGAAACAATCATAGAGAGAACAGTGCGATTTGTTCGGTGGAATAGACAAGTCCAATATAAAAAAGTTCTCGGGTTTAATACAGTGTTTTGTATTTCCATCCATGGAAATAATTTCTGATACGTAAATACCATAAAATAAATCCATTATTTCAGAATATTCTTTTTCATAAACATTTTTTAATAATGTATAACATTGAATTGCTAACTCATCTACATTATTTTGTTTATTTCCTGAAATCTTAATTTTAACTGAACGCGAAATACTCGTATGCATGCAATCTATCATGAACAATAGAAATTCAGGCATATCATTTTGACTCCATCCTGTAAATAGTTCTCTATCTTTTATTTTTGCAATTCTATGAACATTATAAACAAATTTATTTGGAGAAATTAGTTCATTTTGCTGCCACATAGAAGTTCGCAAATCGTCCCATTCTTTCAATATTTCTGAATCATCTACTTTTTTTAGATATTTAATATAATTTTTTGAATCTAATATCTCATTTAATTCGTATGTATGACTTAATGCTTGTAAACAAGAGTTCAAAAAACACGTATTTCCCAAATTAACTAATCCAGTATTACCTTTATCATGATATTTATTTAAATTTAATTTTTGCATGTATTACATATTTAACATGTAAAAATTTTATATGCTTTTATATTGAATTGAAAATAAATAATATAATATAATATAAATATATATAAATAGTATTATTATATTTATATTATATTATATTATTATGGAAACTTACTCACAAAGAAATCAAGATAGATTTGTAGTTGATGTTTTGAAATCAAAAACAAATGGAACATTTTTAGATTTTGGATGTAGATGTCCATTTGAAGGAAATAATACATATTTATTAGAAAAAAATTATGGATTTTCAGGTTTATCCTTTGACATAGATTCATATGAGATTTCAAAATGGTATCAAACTGATAGAAATTATAATAATGTAATATGTTGTGATCTAATGAATTATAATTTTGAAAAAAAATTAGAAGAATTTTATTCTTCTAATGTAATAGATTATTTTTCTTTTGATTTAGAACCTCCATTATTAACACTTGAAGTTTTAAAAAAATTTCCATTTGATAAATATAAATTTGGGGTTGTTACATTTGAACATGATTTTTATCGTGGATTTGATACGTTAAAACCATCTAGAGAAATTTTTATTAAAAATGGCTATAAAAAAGTAAAAAAAGAATATATGCAAAAATTTGAAACAGAAACTGCTATTTGGTTTTCAGAAGATTGGTGGATACATCCAGACGTTGTTTCTTTACCTGATTCTGTTATAGAACATGATATTATACATTTCGTAGAAGATGATATGAAACCATATGGAATACCATCATTTTGGAATCGTTAGATTTGTGTTAATTTATAGTTGTAATAATATAAATATATATATCTATATTATTCAGTAATGAATACTTTTGATGATTTGAGTAGTTATTTTAGAAATCTAGACCGTTCCACTGAAAGACCTCTGCCTACAAGAAGAATGCAAATAATGCGAGAAATTATATCAAACTATAATGAAAATGTAAGATTAAATAATCAACAAATGATGGAATATCATCAAAATATGCGTGAAATATTGGATATGGTTCGCAGTTTTCCTGATTTACAAACACGGGCCAGTTCTATTCCTATCCCAACATCCAATAGAAATACAAATCGTTTACATACTACAAATATTTATCCAGAATTATCGACTTTATTGTATCTTCTTAGCAACAGTATAGATTATACTACAATTGAAAGGCAACAATCACATCGGACCGAGTCTCTATCTAGGTCGCAAATTCAAACTGCTACAAGAAATATTCATTATACGACGGATTTAAGTTATAATGTATGCCCGATTTCATTGGAAGATTTTGTCGAAAATGAAGAAGTATGTCAAATAAAACAATGTGGACATATATTTAAAAAAAATAGTATTATGAGATGGTTTAGTGCTAGTCATGTACATTGTCCAGTATGTAGATACGATTTACGTAATTATCAAGAACCAACCAATGACACAGATGAAGCTACTACAGAACCGATACCAGAATCAAGAGAGTCCAATACAACTGAAAACAATTACAACATAAATACGTCAGAAAATAGAAATATTCGATACGTTCAAGACATGTCGGGTATATTTACAAATTTATATGAACAATTATTATCAAGTAATATGATGGATTCAGATTCATCTGGCAATCTTGTATATACATTTGAATTTCCAATATATGCAAATTATCGGTAAAACATAGTTATCGTTTGAATTTTATTTTTTTCATTCGCAATTTTAGTCAAGAATTTATCGAATAATAATGTTTTAACTTTTGTTGAACAATATTTTTCTTTCTTTTTCATAAATAATTCGTAATCTCTACTATATTCAATTTCCATATTTGATATATCCTTTTTATATGTTTTTATTGCATTCGATTTTCGTTGATATTCCCATATTTGTTCTACGGCTAATCCAAATAACTGCTGTAATGGTTTCATCAATTGATTCGTAATGTAATAAGTATAATCGATTTTTAGTTTTTGAGATGTTATATATTCAGGTGTCTCAATACGTTCGCCCAATAACGCTTTTGGTGTTGAAGAATTCACATATAAGAATTTTATTCTATCACCAGGTTTTGGTTTATTTCCGGGGTCTCTTTTACCAATTCGATCTGCAAGAACTTTATGTGCAATTTGATTCGGATTTTTATAATCACTTCGAAGGGCTTTCGTAATAGCTAATTTATCCATTGGTACTGTTCCATTGATCAAATTACCAAGAGATTGATCTAAATATTCAATTGCTTTTTGTATATTATTTTCTTTCATGAGTATATTCAAAATACCACCGTAAGTATCTTTTAAATAATCACATGAATCTCGTCGTTTCAATGATAACCCCATGTATTTCAATTTACCTTTGTTTGCGTCTGTTTCATATAGCATACCAACATAACGCTTCTTTGATAACAATACAAATGGCATTAATGTTTTTTCATAACTTAATTCCATTGGTGGTTTTAAATATGCAGAACATAATTGAGCGGCATCTTGTGCTATTTCTATCGTCATTTCTAATGCTGGTTTTCCGCGAATTTTTTCTCCAGTCTCTGGATTTTCTAAGTTAAATGTGAAGAATACACTATCAGTGTCACCGTACACATATTCAGCATTGCATTTTACTGGCCCATGAATAGCAGTCTCATAAACTCTATCTCTATATACTTCTTCTATAATACGTTTTGCATATATAATCATCATACGACCAGTTGCAGTAGTAGAAGCAGCTACATCTTTTTCATAAAACGTCGATGTTTTTGCACCACACTGACCATACAACGAATTTGCGGTTACTTTATACCCAAGTTGTCTTTTATCTAATATATTTTGCATAAATGGATCTTTTTCGGTTTTTATAAGTTTTCTTGTATCAGACCGCGCTTTCAAAAGCTCTTCTAATATAGATGGCATAATGGATTTTTGATTCTCAGGAAGTTGTGCCCATCTACAAATCATTTTACCCGATTTAACTTTTTCAGCTCTTGATGTAGGTGTTTTTCTTATGTATCGGAATGTATCGAACTCTATATCAATATATTCATATCCAGGATAATTATCATAAATATAATTACCGGATGCATCTTTTTCACCGGTCTCTTTAATTAATTTTCCTTGTAAATCGTATTCTTTTGTCCATACTTTACTATCATGTGAATAGTTTTGACTAATCATAGAAGATGGATACAATGATGCATAATCGACACATGCTACTGGGTTGTCCATATACATAGAACATTTTGGTGGAAGTACAATAGCACCTTCATACCCATCATTTTCATAAGATTTATCCAAATCCGGCATGAGTGTATTTTTTTCACGACATTTTTTAGCTACATAACTTGTTAATTTAATACCCTGACCTCGAAATACTAAGAAACTAATAGGAACACTGCAAATACGGGACATTTCTACGTACCCGGTAATTACATCAATCTTATTCATCAAATGATGAACTAGATTACAATCTTGAATACAGTATTTTGCAACAATCGCTCTATCTGCAGATGTGCCTTTTGATAATCTAAAAATATCTTGAGGAGTAACATCATCTTTTGCGATTCCCCATTTTATAGATTTTGTGGTATATTCATCTAATTCAACCTGTTTACCTTGGATAATAATTACATTATACGTATTTGTTTGCTCTTTACCTTTAACCATTTCTGTAAGTTGTTTATTGCGAACAATATCAATTACTCGAAATTTCTTACCATCTTTATAATAATCTGAGGTGAATCCTATAATCTCAATGTGAATATAATCATTCATATTCAACCCAGTTAAATTTCCACTATATAATTCAGTTGTATCTCCATAATCGGGATGATCGACGTAAACTATTTTTTTAACATCATCACTTATGTATTGACCGGCTACGTCATCTAATTTATAAGACGACAAATTAAAATCTCTACGAAAATAAGTATACATATCTATTTGCAATCGACCACTTGTTTTAAAATATCTTAAATCGTATTCACCACTTGCTAATTGAACTTTCGTATTTTCGATAGCAATATTACCTTGTTTATTTTCAGTAGCAGACAACTCACCTTTATTTCGAGAAAGCATTAAGAAATCACGTTCGCAATGATTTTCTTCAGCTCGTCTGAACATGAATTCATAATCAAAACCAAATATGTTATATCCTATAATAATATCCGGATTTTCTTGTTGGATTAATTCGGTCCATTTAATTAATAATTCATTCTCTGTTTTTGCAGATTCAATAACCGCACCTTCAACCGAATCACATGTGCCCAATACCAAACAATGATTTAAATATGGTTCCGCTTCACCATATCGCATAAAGGTTGAACCAATAAATGTAACCTTATCACCTTCTAATTCTGGGAAAATACTGGTTAATACTTTATCGACAAATTGCAATTTTTGTTCTCTATCATATTCGTCATTTAGTAATACATCCACAATTGTGGTTTTTGTAGTTATTTTTGGCATCTTCGTAGATTTTCTATAAAATGTACGATTTTCAGCAGATTCTTCTAATTCGTCGTTATCTTCATCATCTTCAGGATTATTTATATTACCGTCATTTGTTATATCATTACAATTATTCATATTTTCAAATATAGATGTAATTGTCATTAATTTTGCAGTAATATCAGAATTCATTTTTTCAGCATCTTTAATTGAAGTTTCTAATAAAATCTTGATCATTTTTTTAACATCTTCTTTTGTCGGTACTATTTTAGGATATACCAAATCAACGTCGTCGAACTTTTCATAACCAAACGCTGCCATTATAACTAATTGGACTAAACTTTTTGTTTTTGATTCATCTAATCCAGGATGTTTATTAAAAACATCAATCATATTTGAGGCCAGTCTTTTGTATGTTTTGACTGGAACCGGAAAATCACCATGACTACTACTAGCTTCAATATCAAAACTACAAATTTTATAAGGAACGCGAGTTTCTTTTTGTGATAATGGTTTTAAATTTTCAATACCACAAATATATTCATAGTCGCACGTAGTTGTGTTTATTTCCGGAACTTTCGATTTGGATGTATTAATTTGTACCCAACCAGAAGGACTAATATTATGAATATGAAAATAACGCAAAAGTGGAGGTATATTACTTTCATATAATTCAAGATTAATGCCTTTAAATTGGAATGGCACTCGGACTCTTACTCCATTTTTCTCACCATACCACAAATTCTTTGTTTTATTCATTGCAGCAGTATTTTTAAAAGTAATTTTAGCAAATTTATATTCTTTACCTGCAGTGAATCCATATAATTTTTTATGTTTAACTAATTCTACATCAAGTATTGATTTACCGTGATATTCTGCTTTATCTACTAATTCGCGGTATAGGCAACGCGTATCGTAATCAGTCCAATCGTTAGCTACTTTAACATAAAAGAATGGAGTATAATTATTAATATAGATACTACATGTTTCGCCCTTTTCATTAACACCAAACATTTGAATAATCATATATGGTTTTTCCTTAGGTTTCTTTTCAGTTTCATCATCGCTCGACTTTTTTTGGCTACTCAAAACGTCATCATATACACGAAAATCAATCAAACGAAATGATTTACTACATACTGTTTTTTTCACTTTAATTTTCATGGATGTACTTTCGGACATGTTGTTATTCATTGTGTAAGTTTTATTACCTTTTTTGTAAGTCTTCATTTTGTATTGAATACTAATAAATACAAAATAATTTCAATTTTTCAATATATTATTTCAAAATCCGAATAGAGCAAAAAAGTTCTTCTTTGTTTTCTTCGCCTTTTTTGTTTTCTTCGCCTTTTTTGTTTTCTTCGCCTTTTTTTTTCCACCCATAATACCATGATGTTTATAATATCTTTTTACCATAAACTTTTCCATTTTATCACAAGTACGTTCTTGTTTATCATCATAATATTGAATACCTTTTTCTTGATCAATTAAAAATATAGTAGGAACATATTCATATTTTATGTTAGTTTGCCGTAAAAAATCTTGATTATTTTTATTAAATTCTTCTAATTGTTTTAGATCTCTACTTATTTCTATTTCTAAATAGTCATCCGGTTCAGGTATATTGTGATTACTACATTTATTTTTTATATTTTCCTTCATTTTTTCCCATTCTGGTTGCATTTTAGTACAATGCCAACAACTATCTGAATATATTTTTCCTATAACTATTCTGGGTGAAGCCGACGATTTCGATTCTTTAGGAGTACTTTTATTCTTGCTTAAATTTTGTGGTGATCTAGATTTAGAAACCATTTACAAAATAAATCTATATAATATGTATAGATTTATTTTAGCAATTATATAATGGCGCGAAAACTAATAATCATAATTTTAATAATCATATTTTTACTAGGAATGTATATTTATTCAAGTGATATGATTTCAATTAAAGATGCTGAAAATAAGAAAGATAAAAAGAAGGATGAAAAAATAAACGAAGGATTACAAAATAAAACTGCAAAATGTCCCAATATGTTAGTTAAAAAAGGCAATCAATTATATTTATTCAACAATACAGACCCACAGGATGAACCACCCATTCAATTCAATAATCTAGATGAATATGTTGCATATGTCGAAAATCAACGTGCTCAAGGAATACGTTGTCCAATCATGTTCTTACAACAAGAAAATGACGTCCAAGGAAATGATGTATATAGAATTCGTCCAAGTATCTTTGACCAACAGGGTGGTATGTATCCTTTAACGGTAGCCCCAGTAATTGATTCAAATAGAACAAGTAGTAAATATAACGTTAATAATTATCCAGCATTTGACCCATATGGATTACAAGTTGGTGTATTCAATAAATTAGACGAAATACATTATTCTACTGAAAAGGCTGCTTTAAGTGATAATCCAATGGATACAAATTGGGGTGGAGTTGAATTTACCCAAGATGCAGTTGAATCTGGAAAATATAACGATAATATGGTTACAAAACCAGTTTATTTTACACCAAAAACACAATTCTTTCCAAGTTTATATGGAGAACCGGAACCAACATCATTCAAGGGTTCTCGGCAATAAGTAGGTTTTTACACTTTCAATGCACGATTTACTTACTTTTCTAATTTTTCCTTTACTATCAATTACTATATTGTCTAAACAACTCGAATTTATTTTTAATTCATCCATCAAATGACTAAATGAATTAAATTTTTTCATGATTGCGGTAGCAGTTGTTGAACTTATTCCCGGAATTTGACATAAAATAATTTCGCCAATGTTCTCCGGTGTAATATTATCTTTTTTCACTTTTTTCACTACAGTACAATAATTTTGTTCTGTCTCTGTTGATGTTATATGCGTAGCGTTATTTATAACCGGTATTGCTATCCCACTTTGTAGTTTTCGATCGATTTTATCCGCCATATGTACTAACAGTTCGGCTGTATCCATACAACTTTGACTTCGTAATACACTAAACCCTTTGAAAAAGTTTAGCGAAGTTATCGTCGAATATAGTAATTTTTTTTCAGCGGGTCCTCGTAATGTGCTAACATTTCCTTCTATAATATAAATTACATTGTGTAGAGAACATTCACCGTTATGCGACAATCGATAGCTTTGTTCTTCGTATCTACCGTCTTTAATGCTTGCGAACAAATCTGGTATTGTTTTTCGTTCAATTATAGATAGGAGAACATTGTCATTTGTGTATAATAAAACATCACCGATAGGTAAAGCACGTTTTTCAATTATCAACGATGTTTTCAATTGTGGATTTTGTGTAGCAATATAAGATACACAATTGTTGTATAAAGCAATTTCACGTTCATCAAACACGACCTTCATAACTAAATAATACAATAGAATATAGCCTAAATATTATATTATTTTATGAACAAATAAATAAAAATATATTTACCAGTTTGTACCATATGTAGCTGGTTTCCATACCATTGGACGTGAACCGATTGGACGAGATGGTCTAACATTTGGATTAGCAGGAATAGCCATAAATGCATTACTTTTTGGTAATCCATTGATAGCGTAAGCGATATTTGTAGCTTCAGTTAATCCGTTTGGAACACGACCAGCTTTCTTGTCTCCACCACCTTGATTTTGATTTGAAATACTAGCGGCGCGTCTAGCTCTGACTGATCCGTTCATTAATACCATTTTATAATATATATAGTCTAAATATATTTTTTTCAAATTATGGCTAATATACTTTTGTAAATAATTGAAATGAATTAAAGAATAACTTCTATACTATAAAATACCGTTTATTTCATTTTATTTCCAGAATAACATGAACAAAACTTTGAATAATACCACTACCGCCGCTGCCGTATCACATATCGATGACGATATTCGTATAGAGAAAAATCCGAATGGAACCGATACATACATATTTGATCCTTACAACTCCCTAAATAAAGAAATACCTACAGCCGAAATCCAAAATATTTTGAAATCATATGGTATAAATGTTCCAATACATAACTATCAATTATACAAACGAGCATTTATTCATCGTTCTTATACAAAACGACCAAATATAGAGAACATACAAAATAATATTCATATTGTTCCTCAACCGGAAGACTGTTTACCACTTTATACTAAATCAAATGAGCGTTTAGAATTTGTAGGAGATGGAGTATTGGAATGTATTACTAAATATTATTTATATAGAAGATTTCCTAAAGAAAATGAGGGATTTATGACCGAAAAAAAAATTGCATTAGTAAAAAACGAGTCAATTGGTAAAATGGCATACGAGATGGGACTACATAAATGGTTTGTTCTATCAAAACATGCGGAAACAAAACAAACTCGTACCAATTTAAAAAAATTAGGGTGTTTATTTGAGTCCTTTATTGGAGCCATGTTTTTAGATTTCAATAAAATAGACGTTAATGACGAGGATGGGTGGTTTAAAAATGTATTCATTACCGGCCCAGGGTTTCAAATGGTACAGATTTTCGTTGAAAACGTCTTTGAAAAACACGTGGATTGGATTACCCTTATTCAAAATGATGATAATTTTAAAAATATATTACAAGTTAAGATACAAAAAGAGTTTAAGGTAACCCCACATTACTGCGAAATAGAAGAACATAATGTTGATACTGGATTTCACATGGGAGTTTATTTATGCTTAGGGCAACCAATTCATACTGTTAACAAATCGACTGCTATTCTATGCAGTGCATTTAACTCATACAATGATATGCATCAATATATGTCAGAGCACGGTAAAATGTTTGTATTCTTAGGTGAAGGAACACATAAAATAAAGAAAAAAGCTGAGCAAGTAGCATGTGAAACTGCTATACAAAATCTATCTGGTTTTTAACTATATATGGCAGAAATAGTGCGACTATTATCTGGTCTTGCGTAATCGCTATATTTATAATCATATGTAGCAAATGCACGAACCAGAAAACGGTCATATCCATCATATTTTGGTGAAAAAGGCGATCTACCATGAACTGCTCGTCGATTATCGATAAAAATAATATCACCAGGCTGCATATTATGCTTGAGTCTGTATTTATAATAAATATCTACTATTTTTTTTATCATATTATCAGAATCTTCGGTAGTTCCCTTCATTAGATCTTGGTCGAACACTAATATAGGATCAGTTTCGAGGTCTCCTCTCAAAATTGGCATTGGGCCACGAATATCACCGTCTATGAATTCATTTCCATTTAGTTTGAACGATAAGTCAACACCAGTTATCCATAATGGTTCTCGCAACAGCGCAATTTCATGTTGCGATAAGTTATCTAGAATGAATTGTACTGGTAGTATATAAGTTAATGCGTTTGGATCGCCTCGTATACAAGATAAACTGAGAATATCCGGTTTTAATTTTGAAAAAGCTTGTTCTGTATGAATTTCTAATTCAATATTACTACTTACACTTGTTTGTTTAGTAGCCATTGATTGAATCGGAATAATATCTTGAAATAATCTACCGTATCCTTCGGCTTCGTAAGCTATCATTTCACCTATTGTATGAATCAGAATACTTTGAATTTTGGACAAAATTGTAGTTTCTCCTATTTTTTCATTACTTCCCAAGGGCGTTTTCAATTCATCGCATAAAAGTCCAGTATTTATATATAAAAACCCATTTTTAGAACCATATTTTGCAAAATTTACAAGGAGAGTTTTAATGCGTTCTGGTACATTTTCACATTGTGCTTTGGATTGTTTACAAAATAATTCTGGATCATCGGATGGAATTGCTGGTATTTGACTCGCAAGATTTTGTAATATGATAAGTTCTTCTTTATCTACGTTAATATGCGTTAAATTATTATTAAATTTTTCCATAATAAAAATTAATAATAATACTATAAAATGGTATTACAATTCTTTTCTTGATTTTTAACTTATTATAGACCTACTATAGACCTACTATAGATACAAATCCCTTACATCATATAATTTCCATAAATCAGGATACTTTTTGTTAATAATTTCAATAATTTGTTCTGGTTTCAATACATTATCCTTTTTCAATGTTTCGCAACAATCCACTATCATATCCTTTGAATTTAATATAATCGATGTAGCTTCTGCGTGAGCTAACATTAATAAATGATTTATTTCTTGATCAATTAAAAATTTGGAACGTTCGCTTAGGTCAGGATATATACTTTGTTTTCCCATACCATATTGTAATATCATATTCTGTGTTAATTTGTATGCTTCTTCTAAGTCTTTACGGGCACCAGTAGTAACCGAATAACCGTAAAACACTTCTTCTGCAATTCTTCCGCCTAATAGAACCATTAAATGCGAAAAAAGCCCATTTTTTGTATAAATATTATTATCTTGGTCATTGTTTTCAAAAATAGTATATCCTGGTGTTTTTGGCGACCATAAATTAATACATACTTTCGCCAATTTGGAATGTTCTGGTGAAAAGAAACCTACTATTGCATGACCCATTTCATGAATTAGAATTCGTTGAATAATATCATCACTATATTTGTTTTCTGTACTTTGCCATCCAGCTACCATACGATTAATAATAAATTCTAAATCTTCCATGGATATAACTTCACGATTTTCTCTTAATGCACGCAACATAGATTCATTGATTAAGTTTTCTATTTGCGCGCCTGAAAATCCACCAGTCATTTCAACCAAATAATCTACTGAAACTATCGGTTCAATCGGTTTTCCTTTCAAATGAATAGTTAAAATCGCGCGTCTTGTTTCACTATCCGGATTTCCTATAAAAATATTCTTATCCATTCTACCTGGACGAATAATTGCAGGATCTAGTAGATCAACACGATTGGTTGCACCAATTACAAAAATACCATTTGAACTTTTAAATCCATCCAAACTGATTAATAACTGATTCAGTGTTTGATCTTTTTCTGAATTCGATGATACTTCATCATTACCTCGTTTTCTTGCGACAGCATCAATTTCATCGATAAAAATTATACATGGTTTATTTTTCTCAGCCAATTTAAATAGCTCGCGAACCCTACTAGCGCCTACACCAACGTATTTTTCAGAAAATTCACTACCTGATACAGGAATAAAACTTACATTCAATTCGCCACAGAACCCTTTTGCTATTAGTGTTTTACCATTACCTGGAGGGCCTTCAAATATAATACCTTTTGGGGTTCGAACATTGTATTTTTTGTATTTATCATAGTTAATTAATATATCCGCTGTCTGCAATAATTCAGATTTAATTTTAGAATAACCACCAACGTCATTAAATGAATAGGGTGATTTTTTGATTAATTGAAAATTACCATCTCCACTTGTTTCCGAATTGTCATTATTGTCGCCATCATGGTCATATGGTCTTCTACGTCCATTTGTAGCTTGTATTGGAATATCAAAACCATTTGATATGCTTGCGCGTGCGTTCTTATGTTTATAACGAAATACACCCAACTGGTCAAAATATCCATCATCGCGAGTAATTTGTCTAGGGTCTGAGTCTAACCTTGACTTTGGATGTCTTTCATATAAATCATAGTCTGCGTCATCATTGTCGTCATAATATTCTTGGTTTGTTTTTTTATACATATTTTCTAATTCATTCTCTAATTCCATTTCAAATTGCTTGTGTTCTTCATAGTTCTTTGTAATTTCGTTGTTAATAGTTTCGATAATTTCAGTTATATTGTGCTGGTTATTTTTTGTAGAATTTACATTGTATTTTAAAAAAATAGAACTTCTATGTGGATTATAAACACTATTTTTTAAATAAAACATTTTTTCTATTTTTTCCAAGTTTTTTTTATCCAAATGATTCGTTTTAAAATTAAAACGTGGAAAAAATTTATCATTATATGCGATAATCGAATTTATTGAAATCCACAGCAAATAAATGGTAAATATTTGTTGTAGCATAATATATAGTATACTTCACCACGAAACTTCTATATTAGTTTTATTTATAAAAATATTATATAGAGATTATTGTATAATATTTATAGGAATCTAGGTAAAAATGCTTCTTACAAAATTATTTAATTTTATATTACTTACTAGTGCTAAACATAAAATAGACGAATCGCATGGATTATCTCATAGTATGAATACATTGTTGTTTGCGAATAAAATATTTGAAAACGAGGTTATGCGTAAACCGCAATTATTGGAACAAGAACGCGTAATTTATGTATCTGCTCTTTTACATGATATGTGTGATAAAAAATACATGAATGAAAATGAAGGAATACGTGATATTGAAGACTTTTTACAATATAAATTGCAACCAATTGAAATTGAAGCTACTAAAAATATTATATCAACTATGTCTTATTCAACTGTTAAAAAAAACGGATTTCCTGATCTAAAAGATTATCAAAATGCATATCATATTGTTCGTGAATCTGACTTACTTGCGGCATATGACTTTGACCGAGCAATGTTATATCATATACACGTTAATAAATCGGACGCGAATACTGCTTTCACCAATTCGCGAAAAATTTTTATGGATAGAGTATTAAAACACAATGATGACGAATTATTTATTACTGAATTTGGTCGTCGCGAATCTGTTATATTACATGATGCCGCAATAAGAAGGATGTTTCAATGGCGACAAATGATGGATAAAAAATGTCTTTCATGATAGACGCAGGTTATTTTATGTATGTATGGTATATAATTTATCTAATATAGCTAAATTATATAATCTATCCCTTAATTTTTCTTGGATTTGCTGTTTTTCTTGGATTTGCGGTTTTTCTTGGATTTGCGGTTTTTCTTGGATTTGCTGTTTTTCTTGGATTTCTTACCACCACTTAGTTTTGCTGGTGATAAGGGTGAAATTTTTTCTACATTTCCACCTTTAAATTCTGCGGGACTTAATTTAAAGCATTCAGCAAGAGAAGTACCACCACTTACTTTTGATGGTGCTAAAGTGGAAAGTTTTTCTGCATTTCCACCACTTATTTTTTCTGGATATAATGGAACTTCTCCAGCTAGATCGTTTTTACCACCACTTACTTTTTCTGGATATAATGGAACTTCTCCAGCTAGATCGTTTTTACCACCACTTACTTTTTCTGGATATAATGGAACTTCTCCAGCTAGATCGTTTTTACCACCACTTACTTTTTCTGGATATAATGGAACTTCTCCAGCTAGATCGTTTTTACCACCACTTACTTTTGATGGGGCTAAAGTGGAAAGTTTTTCTGCATTGCCACCCTTAAATTCTTTAGCTGCGTCAACCATAGCCTGTTTGTAAGTGTATCCGCCATCTACACTTTTCTTTGATTTGTAAAACTTACTTAAAAAGTTCAACCACTCTTTTGCCATTTTGTTTATATAATAACATTATATATTTTTTATAAATTATATAATATTATAATACAATACAATTTCTAATATTTTACTTATATGAGGTACATTAAATTATACGCAATAATTTATATTATTCCATATTTTATCTAAATTTAGATTCAACGAGTCGTCGAATCCTCCATATAATCCACATATTCGATTAACATTCATTGAATGTGCAATCGATAACGGTGAAGATAAACTACCTACAAATAATTTACACGATGATATAGCGCTACATAATTCTTCAAAATTGGTAATATTATAATATTCAATGTTTAACTTTGTTTTTTCACAAAAAAAGGCATACTGTTGTATATCAGAAGAAATATATATTAAATCTCCCTTGTATTTATCGTATAATAAGTTAAAATCTAAAAGCGGCCATCTATAATTAGTTGTGTTAATTAACACTTTATTATTCCATTTTGGATCATTCTCGACTTCAATCCATTTATGTTTTCCCCAATCTATATTATATACATTAGTGTAATTATAATGCCAATTATTATTAAATAAATCTGGTATGTTTCTCCAAATAGTTAAATCTATATCATAATTTTCTCCACCAAATAATTTATAATCTTGAACATATTTTTGTTTTATAATGGTGCTATACGTATCATTATATGTATTTTCTAAACCATACCTAAATGTATCTCCCTTATTTGATATTAATATAATTCCTTTCCTTCCTGTATTACAAAAGTTCTCACATACTACTGATAATGACTGAATAAAATCACCCAATAATCCACCATTTATATATGTAATTGGATTAAATGCAAACATATGTTTATCATTTTCATTTAATAACGGAAGCACATAACACGATATATTTACTGTATGTTGGTTTGTAATAGAATGATCAACTGTCAAACTGTCAAGAATTGTCGGATTTTTAAAAATACGTTTTATAATAGAAATACATTCAGTATCTTCACTTGATAATGATGTATCAAATGATACTAAATCATATTCAAGTAATAAGTAGTTTATTTCTGGTATTTTATTGTATATTTCATCTTCGTTTTGTATTATTATTTTACAATGCGTTTGTGCATAGCTTTTTTGTTCTCGCAATTCAGATGTAGTAGATAAATTAAACCAATTTTTTATACGAAATCGCTTTTGATTATATTCAAATATGTCATTTGATAATCTTGCGAAATCCGTATTTTCTATGGACATTCCCTTTACCATATCAGTAATATCCCATATTTTTTCATTTACATACATTAGCAATTTGTAGTAAAAAGCATATTCTATTTTATATTTATTGCATTCTTGTAATTCGTCGATCTCTTTTTGTATTTCAATTTGTTTTTGTTGATTGGGTATTTTTTTGTACTTTAATTCTAATATAGACAATTTGTCTATAGCTTCTCCAATAGATACCTTAACGTTCATATACTTTTATAAATAATATATATATATACATATATACATATATATTATATTATTTTTCATTATGATATTAATAACCGGTATAGATGGATTTATAGCAAAACATTTGCATAATAAATTGAAACAAATAACAAATATTGAAATAGTGGGTACAAATAGAGAGGATAGTTTAAATATAACAGAAATTTTGAATAAAACAAATCCAGAATATATATATCACACAGGTGCTGAAATATATAATAATGATGAAATGTTTAATAGTAATATACTATTAACCTATAAAATATTAGAATATTGTAGAACGTCTACAAATTTAAAACGGTTGATAATTATAGGTTCATCTTCAGAATATGGTAGAAAAAATAAACCTATGACAGAAGATGATTTATTAGAACCAAATACAATATATGAAGGAACAAAAGCTGCATGCAGTTTACTTGCACAAAGTTATTCACATACATATAACATTCCTATTTTTATTATTAGACCGTTTACAATATATGGTCCAGGTGAAAAACCAAATAAATTTTTACAGATATTATTTAGGAAAAAAATAAATAATGACAAAACAATCAACGTATCGCATGGCGTTCATGATTATGTTTATATAGATGATTTTATAAATGCTATCATAGAAATAATTGATAAAAATGAAAAAATGTTTGATATAATAAATATTGGTTCTGGAATTCAAACTACAAATATGGAGGTAGTTAAAATTTTTGAAAAAGTAAATAATTATTACTTTGATACATATTTACCAATTGAAAGTAAAAAATATGATTCAAATATGTGGGTTTCAGATAACTCAAAATTAAGCAAATTTTATAAAATACAATTTTCATTAGAAGATGGAATTAAATTAATGAAAAGTAAGTTATAATAAGAAAATTAATATATAATGGTTTAAATATAATGAATAGAATTTTAGAAATATCTTACAAACATAATTTATCACATATTGGTAGTTGTTTGACTATGTATCCAATATTGGAAGAAATATATAATAAAAAAAATGAAAACGATATAGTAATTTTATCTGCTGGACACGCAGGATTGTCGCAATATGTTGAAATTGAAAAACAAAGTAATGGTTTAATTAATGCCGAATATTTGTTAGAAAATATGGGAATACATCCAATGAGAGATCCAAAAAATGGTATTCATGTTTCATCTGGTTCACTTGGAAGTGGAATTTTAGTAGCAGTTGGATTAGCACTGTCTGATAAAAATAGAAATGTATATTGTATTTTATCTGACGGCGAATGTGCCGAAGGTTCTGTATGGGAAGCATTAGCATTTTGTCAAAAAACGAATTTATCTAATTTAATTGTTCATGTAAATATTAACGGGTTTTCAGCATATGATGCGATTGATCGTGTTTATTTAGAACATAGATTAAAATCATTTTTACCAAGCATTGTTATACATCAAACAAAAAATCCAACATACCTGGGCGATTTAAATGCACATTACCACGTTTTAAAAAGTGAGAAAGAAATAGATAACATTCTATACCATTAAATATTTTGAAACAACCAATATACAATTTATTTATTAGTATAATCATTTTTTTATCAGTTAGTATATTGTATTAGAGTAAACAATGATTTTATTATTTAGTATAATAAAACCATTATAAATAATATTATTCGGGTTCTAAAGTTTGAACACATATAAAGAATCGTGGCCAATGGTTTCACACATATAACCAACATTTTCAAAATTTTTTTTTATTATTTCTCTATTTTCTTGGGTACTTGTATTCTGTGTTGAATGAATTTCGATAAACCATTTATCTACTATATGAAATAATGGTTTCACACATTCTTCTTTTAATGCAATCATTTCACTTCCTTCAATGTCACACTTAACAAAATCTACTTTTTCAATATTATTTTCTTTTAAAAAACTATATATACTTTTTGATTTAACCGTTATTTCACTTCCATATCTGTTTATAATACTGTTCATTGTAGTATTGGAATCACTTAAATAAAATGGAATATCTGCATCACAATCGCTTATAGCAATATTTACAGGTATTATAACATTGAAGTCCTTTGTAAATTCTTTTAATAATTCAAAATGTTTTGGAGTTGGTTCAAACGAGTAAATTTTCTTTGCGCAATCCACACAATGTAAACTAAACAATCCAATGTTTCCACCTATATCCAATATAGTCAAATTATTTCCTTTCAAATAATTTAAATATATTTTGTCGTTATTAATTTGATTAATAATAAAATCAGCATAATTTTCAGGTTCGTCAAAATGTTTTTTTGCAAGAATATTATTACTTCTAATGTAAATATTATTACCTGCAGTTGTCAGTAAAGTTCGCTCTAGTATGTAAGACATAATATATATATATATATATATATATATATATATATACTTTATATTATAACGCATTTATAATATTTTATTAAAAAACCAATCATTAACTTCTTTGTTAAATAATTCGTGCATTCTTAATTTTATACCACCTCTTGCAACATGATAAGCTTTAACTTGCTTACAATCTAGGTATAACTTATCATTTGATACATACACATTTTGTTCTCTACCTAAAGATGCGCAATTATAATACTGTTGAAAATCACTAGAATTAAAATCATAATGACCATCTAATATTTTGGTTTTATAATTACCATTATAAAATAAAATGTTTAAAACATCATTTTCTCTTAATGGTAAATCTCTTGATAATTTTTCAGATAATATCTCATAATCATCCCAGAATTTTTTACTTGTACTTGCTATCAATCCTCCTTGTATATATTTTTCTTTAGAAACATACTGGATATCAATGTCATTCAAATTTGTTTTTTTCAATTCAACATTCATAACTGCATTATAATTAGCACATGCAGCAACATCATAATCACCTTTCAATATTTCTTCTAATCTATCGAATATATAAAAATCACTATCAATATTAACTACAAGGTCATAGTCATTGTATAATAATTTAGCAAAAGAAGCTTTACAATTATCACTATATAACCATTTTTTCTCATTAAAAAGCGCATCTATTTCATTTTGTTCAAAAACTTTCAATTCAATATCTGGGTGAAAAAATTTAAAGCTTTTATAAAAATTATCAAAATCAACAACTGAATTTTTATAATTATGCGTTATCCAAGTATAAAATACTATCTTCATAATATTTATAATAAATAATATACTATAAAATGAGAAAATATTTTGCTAAATATTTATTTGAAGAAATGATGAACAATGAAAAAATTATTGTAATAACAGCTGATATCGGTTATGGTATTTTAGATGAGTTAAGACAAAAATTTAATGAAAGAGTAATTAATGTAGGATCGTGTGAAATGTTAATGATTGGTGTTGCAGTAGGTTTATCTTATGAAGGATATATTCCAATTTGTTATACTATTACTCCTTTTTTACTATATAGACCATTTGAAATGATACGAAATTATATAAATTATGAAAATTTAAATATAAAATTAGTAGGTAGTGGAAGAGATAAAGATTATAGTCATGACGGATTTACTCACTGGGCAGAGGATGATGTAGAAATAGTTTCAAATTGTTTCAAAAATATTCAAATTATCAAACCCGAAATATTAACAAAAGATATATTTGACAATTTCATTAATTCAAATAATCCTTGTTATTTAAATTTAAAAAGGATTTAAAAAATTAGTACATAAATATATAATATAATATACAAATTAAATGATAGTTTTTACAACTTTGCATAATGACGAATTTAAGCTATTAGCAGATTTAACATTACCAAATAAAAAAACATATTGTGAAAAACATAATTATCCTTTAATAATAAATACCGATAATTGGCATAATATTCCGATTGGTTTTGAAAAGGCTTATTTAATAAAAGACGCGTTTGATACTTTTCCTGATTGTGAATGGGTATTTTTTTCAGAATGTGATACCCTAATTACAAACATGGATATAAAGTTAGAGGATATAATAAAAAATGAAGAAAAACATTTTGTCATTACTACAGATATAAATGGAATAAATGCTGGTAGTTTTTTTATAAAAAACTCTCATGAAGGTAATGAATTTTTACAAGATATGTTTAATGGTATAGGTAAGTTTAACCATGAACAGGAGTTTATTATAGATTCGTTTTTTATTTCAAGAAAACATCACAATAAAATATCTTTGTATCCGCAAAGAAAATTTAACTCTTATATTCACAATTGGAATGATTTATTTGGTAATAATGGACAATGGCAAGAAAATGATTTCATAATACATTTTCCTGGAATAGCTTATACCGTCAGATTAGATTTATCACGCGAATATTTATTAAAAGTTAAAAATATATAATTGTTTATTTTACGCCTTTTATTTTTACACCATTGAATATTTACATATTTTAACATTTCAAACGACGATTATTTATAGACAATTTTATAAATAATCATTTGTATATTTTCTTTAATCAATCGCCTTTTATATTTTCTTTCAAGTTCTCATACTTTAACCCATATAATTTTTGTAAGCTTGATTTCAACATACTAAAATAATTTTCTATGGAATACATTTTTTGATTTCATCTAAAATATTATTCATTGACCTAGTTGGGGTCCATCCTAACCCTAATAACTTTGTAGGATATCCTTTTATATTTGTTGGCAATGCATCAAATCCTAAATATTTGTTCTCTATTATCACCACTCGAGTCTCAGTTTCTTTTTTATATAAAATATTTTCACGTTGTTCTAATTCTATTCCTGCATTTTTATACAATTGTAATACTAAATCATACACTTTATGACTTTCAGTATTACATATCAAATAATCGTTTCCTTTTTCTTGTGAAATTATCTTATGAATAGCATTTGCAACATCCGATGCATGTAATATATTTCTATAAGAACTTAAATCGCCTACAATAAGTGGTTTTATCGTGTCAATGATTTTACATTCTTCGATATGTGTTTTAACTTTATTCAATAAAAAATGTCGCTTCTTCAATGGAGATTCCGTTGTAAAGATAACACCATTATAAAATGGTAAACTATATGTATCCCTATAAAACTTCACCATATTATGCCCCATTATTTTAGATATAGAATATGGATGTGAATGATACATATTATGGTCATCTTCTGCAACTGTATAATCTACATGGCCCTTATATATTTCACTACTAGATGCATTAAATAATTTTGTATTCCATCCATGTTTGTGAATTATATCACATAATTTAACTGTCAATAAACCATTCGACTTTATAGTCTCCAATGGATTATTATATGCATATTGCGAACTTGATATAGATGCCATATGAACTATTACATCTGGTTTTACTATTGATATCGTATTTTCTAGTTTTAAATCATCATTCATATCCAAGCAAAACTTGGTAATATTTTTTTCATGTGTAAAATCAATATTGCGCGTTATTCCATATAAATTATAATCAGTAAATCTTTCTTTAATATAATGCGAAATCATTCCATCGCAACCGGTTAATAATAACTTAGGTTTTGATCCGACAACTTCAAAATTTGGAAACGAAAATATAAATTGACCTCCATTTTCCAAAAATACGTTCTCTCGTTTTATTATTTCATCTCTAAAATGCCAAGGTAATACAAATAAATAATCAGGAGGACTTTCTCTCATTTCTTCTTCGCTTATTATTTTTATTCCAGTAGATGTCATTTTGCCTATTTTATTCGGGTTTCTTTCTACTGCATATTTTATATAGGTTTCATCTAAACCGGCATATTGCAATAAACAATTTCCTTTTGTAGATGCGCCATAAATATATACGCTTTTTCCATTTGCAATTACAGTTTTAATGAAACTCTTCAGTTTTTTAACTTCAATATTTACATTATCCATAAACTTTCTATATAAATCTATATCCATTATTCCATATTCACGTTCATCATTCAAAATTTTATCAACTAATTCACTATTTGGGTTATGTATAGTAGATGTATTCTTTGCAAAATACACACGAAAACTGCCACCATTCGAATCATTAAACTTAACGTCTGTAATTACAAATCCTGCTCTATCTGCAATATTTTTTACTTGATGTAAAGAATAGTATTCCAAATGTTCATGACAAATAGTATCGATACTATTGGTTTTTATCATTGTTGGCAAATAACTTTGTTCGCATGTCCATATACCATTATCATCTAATATAGAATGTATGTCCTTTGCAAATTGTACTGGATCAGGTAAATCATAAAACATACAAATCGAACTTACCATTTTTGGCTTTATATTTCCAAATTTATTAGTAAAATTGTCATAAGTAAAATAAGTGGGTAATAATTCTACGTCGCCATAATAGTCAGCAAATTGATTTCCGGTAGGATCAACCCCGATTCTTCTAAGCGTATTCGAATAATATTGCAACATAGTTGAATCATTACTTCCAATATCCACTATAATATCACCACTAGATAGCTGTAATTTTGTTAATATTTCTTCTTGATATAATTTCAAATGTGTTCTCATTGTATTACTTATTCCGGATCTGTATCCATATTCATGTTCATACAATTCATTGCAATCAGTTGTCTCTTTCAATTGAACTAATCCACAACTACCACACATACATAAAGTTATGGATGTTTTTGGAGTTGAAAAATCTCCGTATAGAGGGAATCTAGATGTAATATATTGTTCCCCTAGACTAATTATATCAGTTGTTTTGTCATTACATAACCTACATTGTTGTATATTATTCATATTAGATATACAAAACATATTAAGGTTATCTTTATATTTTAGTTTATTTCAATATATTCTTCAATAAATGTTCAATATTTTATATATTTATTTATATATAACTATGCATGTTCATAATACAATTATAATTGGTTCTGGAATTTCTGGTATTTTTACATTGAAACATCTTTTAGAAGAAGGAAATAAAAACGTTTTAGTATTAGATAAAAATCCTCAACCATTTGGCGTTTGGGATATTAACAATCCACATGGTGTATTTGAAAATACACATACTGTATCTTCTAGATTGTACATGACTATAAGCGATTATCCTATGCCTGAAAATACACCAGAATTTCCACATCACAGTTTAATTTTAAATTATTATAAAAACTATGCTACACATTTTAATTTATATCCTTATATAAAGCAAAATTGCAGTGTCATATCTGTTAAAAAAACAGACGGCATTTGGATAATTACTACAAAAAACACTACATATTATACTGAAAATGTTGTAATCGCTACTGGGACAGTGAATGACTGTCCAAATATACCTGATGATGAAATGTATAAAAATTTTACAGGAGAGATATACCATAGCGATTCATTTGATAAAATTAAAAATACAACCAATAAAAAAATATTAATTGTCGGTGGTAGTGATACAGCAGTAGATTGTGCAACAGAATTAATTCGAAAAAAAAATAAAATAACAGTATCAATTAAAAATGGAGTATGGTTTCAAAATAGAAATCTAGGAGCATATGAACCAGCTGATATGGTTTATAATCGCGCCTTAGATTTTTTTATCAAAAATATCTCATCAAAAAAATTCATTGATAATAATACAGATCCGAATGCAAATAATAACATACAGTTTTATTGGGGTGAAAGAGGTTCCGGTGTAGATATTTGGAAATCAAAATGTGATTATTTAAATTCATATTATGTTAAATCAAGAGAAATAATCGATTTAATCTCAAAAGGCATAGTCATTCCTGAAAATGGTATTGTTGATATTGATAAAAACAAAATTACATTTGAAACGAAAGACTCAGACGAATTTGACATTATTTTATTTTGTACTGGATATAAACCATTAAAATGTATGAAGTTTTTAGATGATAAAATAGTGAATACCCAAAAATATAAACATATATTTTATGAAAATGACCATTCTATAATGTTTGTTGGATTTATACGCCCATATTTAACCTCTATACCAATGTTAAGTGAATTACAGAGTAGATGGGTTGCTAAGGTAATTTGTAAACAATGTAAATTACCATCCGCACAATATATGAAAACAGAAAATAGTAAAGATACTTTGCGTCAGAAAAAAGAATTTCCATGTTCATATAATCGATTACAAACACTAGTCGATCCATATGATTATTGTAATATGATTGCCAAAAATATTGATGCGCAAATAAATACGACCAATTTGTTTTTTACCAATCCAAGATTATTATATATGATATTATTTGGTTCTTGGAATCATTATGTATATAGATTAAACGACCAAGATGCAAATAAACGAAAAATAGCGATTGAAGGAATAAAACAAGTTTACTCAGAGAAATCGAGTATTAAATTAGTGCATTTAATATACAGTAATATTTATTATTATCTATTTTATTTATTAATTGCATTGATATTAGTAATCACTTTTATATATATTATTATAAATAGTAAAATTATCAAAAAAATAAATTTTAGTCGAGTTTACAAATCAAAAAATAAATAACGTTATTTTGCAAAAATATCTGTTTATATTTTATTATACAATGAATGGTTATAATAAAATATTTTTAGTATCAGTATTAATTATTGTTTTTTCTATAATAAATGAAATGTATTTTCCATGCGTAGATAATAGTAAACCATCTACGATCGAATATTTGCATATTTGTTTCATACGTTATATTCATTATTTAGTTTATTTATTGTCCTCTTTTTATTTGATATTTTTTAGTGGAATTGGTAAAAAATTTGATGCGTATGTATATTTAACATTAGTTTTCGGAATCGTTTTAGGATGGTATATATTTGATTGTTGCTGGTTATCTTATTCAGAATTATTATTTTATAATATTGATCTAGAAAAAACAAAAACAATTTTTCATCCTACTTTTATTTCAATATTCGGTAATTATACATCGTGTTTTATGACGATATCTGGAATTTTGTATATAATAACAGTAAGTATTTTATTATTGAGTTTGAAATCGATTCATTTTATATATAAATTATTATATTTCATTGTATTTTTATTTCTATTTTGTGATTCACTAATTAAAAGTAGGGTTGGTGAGGTATTTTATTCTGAAAAAAAGAACAAACAATTACATATATTAAAAACAATATATAATAAATATACATCATTTATGAAAAATTATATAATCAGTACATGAATAAAAATTTTGAATTAGAAAAGGCTTATAAACAATTATTTTTTATATAATTCTAAAAACCGTTTACGTTGTTCATCAAAGTCAACAATTGGCTTGGGATATCGTATTCTTTCATATTTTTGTAAAAAACAACTCTCATTCCAATTGTGCAAATCTTTTGCTTCAACATTATGTAATTCAGGTACCCATTTTTTTATATAAACCGCATTCGCGTCAAACTTTTCAGATTGGGTCCACGGATTAAATACACGAAAATATGGCATAGAATCTACACCTGTTCCTGAAATCCATTGCCAATTTCCATTATTGCTTGCTACATCATAATCAACAAGATGTTTTGCAAAATATTGTTCTCCAAATCGCCAATCAATCAAAAGAGTTTTAACTAAAAAACTAGAAGCAATTAATCTACCGCGATTATGCATCCATCCAGTAGCATTCAATTGTCGCATACATGCATCTACTACAGGAAAACCAGTTTTACCTTTCATCCATGCATTCAAATATTCCTCAGTATATGGCCAACGTATCGTATTATTCACTTTATGATCTAATAATTTCGGATACCCGTACAAAAGATGAGCATAAAATTCACGCCATATCAATTGTCGTAATATTTCACTATTTTTACCAAATGATTTAACAAAATAATGATAAACTTCTCTTACAGAAATGCAGCCAAATTTGATATAAGCTGAAACTAAACTTGTATTAATAGATAAAATATTTCGTGTATCTTTGTAATCATCTTGGGTTTGTCTGGTTTTTTTTAGTTGAATTATACCGTTTGCTCTTCCTCCATTAACTATTATATTATCATCGTGTTTATAAAAAGTATTACGCGCATCTTGTAATGTTATCTGGTAATCGAATTGTATTGTAGTCGATTTTAACTTATGTTTATTTATATTAATTGGTGTATCTACTTTTTGCTGTAATACCAAACCGTAAAATGGTGTGAATTTCTTATAATATGTATTTGACCCGTTTTTGATTGTTCCTGGCTCATACAAATAATAATCTTGACTCATAACGCAGGGAATATTATGTTTATTGCATAATTCTTCGACTTCACTATCTCGTGATAACGCATATGGTGTATAATCTTTGTTAAAAAAAATAGCATTAATATCCAATTTTTTTATCAAATGTGAAATTACACGCTTGTTTTTACCGTAAAAAAGGCATAATTTACCATCAATGGTTTTTATTTCATTGGATAGATCTTCTAAACTTTCAATCATAAATTGCACTGAACTATTTGATTTATATTTATTTTGTTTACCAACCTGTTCTGGTGTAAAAATGAAACACGTATATACATTTTTACATTTTGAACATGCATTTGCTAATGCAATGTTATCTTCGATTCTCAAATCTCGTCTGAATATAAATAAGCCATTATCATATGACATTTATATAATTTATTATTTTATAAAATATACTTTTATTTTATTTTTATTACTTTATTACATATATTTAGGTAATTAGATATAAATTTTTACATAAATTCATCTTGAATCATTTTTTTTATGTAATCTATAGTTAATATTCTAGGAACCATACTGAAATCAAATGTAGCATATTTCGGTAATTTATCGTAGTCAAATTCGGTCCATGAATTTAATAAAATCATAGGTAAGCCAGTTTCTTTTTGTATTATTTCACTATAAGTATTACGTAATAAAATTGGAACTACTTTCAAATAATAACATTCCCATAATCTATGAGTATCTAATCCATTTCCTTCCGGACAAATACAGTATTCGTAAAGAGATAATCTCAATATATTTGTAATTGGATCAATAATCGGAAGCATTGGAATTTTATTTTCCAATATATTTTTACATACAATTCTTTTAATCGGATTCGTATCTACCTTGAAATTCATAAAAACCCTCTGTGTTTTATCGATTGTCGTATTAAATATATGTTTATATATCAACAAATTACCATGAGGCCATTGACTATTTGCAATTCCAATAGGAACAAATCTCAATTTTGGATGAACGTAATCAATATTTTGACCATACCAACGTATTAATAACGGATTATCTAAAATATTATTTACTGTTTCTTTATTTGTAATATTTTCATCACTATTATGGGTTATTAATACAAATGGATTCTTAAATGACGACATTATTAACAAAAAATGTAGAATATTATGACCATAACAAAATATAACTTTTGGGTTATCATATTGGTTTGGATAATATTTATTAAATTCGTGAAAATGTACATGTTTATGCTTTATTTGATATATAAACGGATTATATTGGAAATCTTGTTCAAATCCAACAAAAATATCTGCACAATCTTGAATACGCTCTCCTGTAATAATTTCGTTTATATCCATTGTGAAATAATATATATTATAATATCTATATTTATATGTTTAATTTACATTTTATTTAGTAAAAATTATTTATATAATATATAATAAAAATGAGTTATGATAAATTTTATGAATTGTTTGAAACTCAAATAGATAGGAAATTTCCACGCAATCAAAGAGTTACAATGTGGCAAGGACATATGATACCACAAGCATTTTATAGAGACGATGAGACAAGACAACAAGCAATAGATTATCTAATAAATAACGGATATCAATTACATAGAGAAAATCAACAGAGAAATGAAATTAATACATATGAACGTGCACCGGAAAGATTTAGACAAGGTTATAAATTCGCATATGTTGAAAATAAAGATGGTACAATAAATCAATATATATTAAACTATACTCAAGATTATAATAACAGAAATCTTTCATGGGGAAAAATGCTTTCAGAAGGAACAATAAAACCAGTTAGTAGTATATTTGCAAAACCGGAAATTAATAGTATAGTTAATAATCCAGTTAATAGTATGTTAAATAGAGAAACCCCACAAAAAAATAACGCGTTAGGAAATACAGATATAACAACATATATTCAAGGATTTAGCAGCGGTTTAAATTGGAAACCCGCAACGCGTTTATTTGAAACTGAACACGATCGTTACGCTAACGTTGCTCCATATTATAAACCTGAAAAAATATTACCACAAGCATTTTTTGAAAAAAATAAAAATGTACAAAAAGCGATTGATAATAGACAAAAAGCGATTGATTTTCTATTAGGTAAAGGATATGAACTATTTAGAGAGAACCAACATAGAGCTGACATTAATACAATACCTCCTAGACATCATGTATATGCGTATGTTCAAAATGAAGATGGTTTGGTGAATCAATATATCAAAAAATATGAAACTGAACGAGATTTGAATATATTACGTACTCAGATTAAGAATCTTACAGGTGGTAAAAAACAAAGAAAAAATACAAAAAAGAATAAACGAAGCATGAAAAAGAATAAACGAAGCATGAAAAA
>Ga0214921_10002479_pt1 | contig 29900 bp, 29 predicted proteins | sample LL1505_MetaG_FD_177992 | JGI IMG/M metagenome (GOLD analysis project Ga0214921, IMG submission 177992) | Freshwater microbial communities from Lake Lanier, Atlanta, Georgia, United States - LL-1505 | ecosystem: Environmental > Aquatic > Freshwater > Lake | place: USA: Georgia | collected...
TGAGCGCCAGATTCGCAACATGCAGGGCCAGCCCCCCGGCCAACGCTTGACGGCGAGCGCTCCGGCTCCTCGACCCTGCGTCGTTGACTCTGTCATTGATATTCAACCCGTAGGAAACGGCACGGTGGATACACCCATTATTGTCCTTCGTGGAAAGGTGATGCCCGACATCTATGCTCCACCCCTCGTTTCCTTTTTGCTCAATGGAAAAAAAGTCGCTCTTGATAAGGACGGAAGATTCGATGTGCCGGTGACGCTCGTTCCAGGGGCCAATAAGTTCAATCTCGAGGTCAGCAGTCCCAACCCCCGTCAGCATGCAAACCAGATATCCGCCTATCTCGATGGATCGGTCATTTATGGTTCAGATGCCACACGCGCTGCAGCATTGAGATCGTTTGTGGGTGGCAAACTGAAAACCAGCGAAGGTGACCTCATGCCGTTCAATACAGCCGGTTTGCCCAATGCGAATGAGGCTCACATTTTTCCGGATAATCAGATGTTTCTGAGCGGAGATGTCAGGGCCAATGAAAACGTTGAGTTGAGTGCGATTCACACGCTTTTCCTCCGCGAGCATAATCAAATCGCTGCGGCCATAGCTGCGGCGAATCCCTCCTTCACCGATGAGCAAATCTTTCAAAGCACGCGGCGCATCATTGTTGGGGAGCTTCAAGTCATCACCTACCGCGAGTTCCTGCCTGCCCTCCTTGGGCCAAAAGCGCTGCGACCCTATGAGGGCTATAAACCCGACGTGAATCCAGGCATTGCAACGGAATTTTCGACAGCCGCATATCGTATCGGGCACACACTCATCAATGACGATGTTGAGCTCTTAGATAACGAAGGCAACGAAATCGTAGAGGCCCTCGAGCTTGCTGAAGCCTTCTTTAACCCCTCCGTGCTTGTGGCAGAAGGACCCGCGCCTCTGCTCAAGTACCTGGCCACCGATAAATCCCAAGAGGTCGATGCCCAGCTTGTCGGCGGGCTGCGCAACTTCCTATTCGGCCCTCCAGGAGCTGGCGGATTTGACCTCGCTTCGTTGAATATCCAACGCGGCCGCGACCATGGCCTTTCAGATTACAACACCACCCGTGCAGCCTATGGCCTCCCGAAGGTGAAATCCTTCGCCGAGATCACCACTGACACTGCCATTCAGGGCAAGCTCCTCGCACTCTATGGCACAGTGGATAACATCGACCTCTGGGTTGGCGGTCTCTTGGATAACCACCTGCCGGGCTCTAGCGTGGGCGCCACATTTCAACGAATTCTCGTCGATCAGTTCGAGCGTCTCCGCGATGGAGACAGATTCTGGTATGCGAGGACTTTTTACGGCCCCCAACTCGCAGCCCTTGAGTGCACGAAACTCTCGGATATCATCCGCCGCAATACGTCCATCACCAAAATTCAGGACAATGTGTTTTTCTTTGATGATTCGACACTCGCGAGTCTTGTTGCCAAGACAGGTTCGCTTCCTGCCGCCCTCATTAAGCCTGCTCCTGCGAAGGATGCCGTGCCAACGCTGGATGGCAGGCTGAACAACCTATCCCACACGACTTGGGGCGTTGCTGGAGCGGATTTGAGGCGCTTTGCACCTGCTGCCTACGCCGATGGGCTGTTCACCCCTGCAGGCTCGACTCGTCCGAGTGCCCGTTTGATCAGCAATATGCTCTGCGGCCACACCACGACGCTTCCTAATGCCCGTAACCTATCAGATTGGATTTATGGCTGGGGACAATTCATCGACCACGATATGGGCTTAACCACAAGTGGCGACGTAGCATTCGATATCACCGTTCCAGCAGGCGATCCCTATTTCGATCCCAGAGGAACAGGCTCTGCTCAAATCTACCTGAACCGATCGATCTATGACTCTGCCACGGGAACGACGACACCCACCTCGTGGAAACAGACCTACACGCTGAACTACAAACCCAAAGCGGCTCCCCAGCCTAGAAAATAAAATCCTCAGAACGGATCAAGCCACCCCGCTATCCAAGGCGGGGTGGCTTTTTTTGATAAACTTCACACCAAGCGGACAAGCTCTTTTGGAAGTGGACAAGCAAAGACCATTTCCTTCTTGGTGACCGGATGCGGAAAACGGAGCGAGCTGGCATGCAATCCGAGACGCTTTACGGGGTTGCTTTTCGCGCCGTACTTTTTGTCCCCAATGATCGGATGGCCGGCCTCCGCAAGTTGAACTCGAATCTGGTGGCGGCGGCCCGTCTCCAACGTCAACTCAACCAGAGACCGATTCTGAGTTGATGCCAAGACACGAAAATGAGTCACCGCGTGCCGCGTGTTCTCACTCCGCGCAACACTCAAAACCTTGTAGGGATTCGACTCATCCAAGTCGGATTCAAAAATTCCAGACTGCTGGCGCAGACGACCCTCCACAACAGCTTCGTAGCGCTTTTCCGCCTCATCCCATCGGGATTGCAGGATTTCTTTGGATTCGGGAGTTTTTGCAAAAACCATCAATCCTGAGGTTTCGCGATCCAAACGATGCACGATCCAAACCCGTACACGCGACATGGGATTTCCGCTGCGAACATGGTCGGTGAGCTGATGGTAGGCCGTTTTCTCCTGCTCGGCTTCGCTGGCGATGCTGAGTAAGTCCGGCGGTTTGTCGATCACGAGAATGTCGGCATCCTCGAAAAAAACTCGAATACCCGAACCGACCACCGAGCGCGGAGCAGCATAGCGATCCTTGCGCACGGCGACGATATCTCCCACTTGGAGCGCATGGTTGAACTGAGAAATAGGACGCCCATTCACCGTGATGGCCTGGAATTTCAGCCATGTGCGAATCTGCTTTTTCTTCAAATCGGGCCACGCTTCGAAACAATAAGCCAGCAATTCGGAGGGACTGGCGACAGTGGACGGCTTGGGCATGCCCGAGATGTTATCACTCCTGGCCAACTTAGGAAAAAAAATTGGAGGCCTTGAACGATCTCGTCATTTATTTTTTCACCGTGGGTTTGGATGGCGGGATTTTAGGAGGGTTAAGCGCCCTCAAGTTTGGTTTCTGCAAGAGCGGGATTTCGCGAAGAACCTCGATCTGCACCTTGGCGATACCCCGATCATAAGTGCCTAATTTCTTTGCTGCAGCCACACTCAGATCGATAATTCGGCCTTTGACATACGGTCCGCGGTTGTTGATTCGAACGATTATGGAATTGCCAGTCTTCAAATCCACAACCCTCACGCGAGAGTTGAAGGGGAGTTTTTTATGGGCAGCCGTTATATCTCCGACACGATAAATTTCTCCGTTTGCAGTCAATCGCCCAATCCATCGCCCCCCATACCAAGATGCCAAACCTTGCTGCACCTCGATCGGCTGTCTCGAGAAAATTTCCGCCTTATTCCCACCGGGAGATGGTTGGATGAACAGCCGTGTCTGGCATCCACCGAGAAGGAAAACAAATACCAAGCTGCAACCCATTTGCCACCACGCAGGATTTTTTTTATGGCGAATCATTTTGGAAATCATGGTTTTTGAGTTTCCAGCGCATTCAAAGCGGCGGACAGCATATCATCAGGGCTCTGCAGGGCGCTTAAATTCAAAAAGGGGAAATGAAATTGGGTGCGAGCCCATATCATTTGCCGTTTTGCATAGCGCTGCGTGGCGACTCTCATAGCCGATTTGCAGGCGTCTTCAGTCATTTCTCCACGAAGAAGTTGCTGAATTTCGCGAAACCCGATCGCACGCGAAGCGCCCTCTCCGGCATGCAAAGCCGCTCGGACTTCAGCTACCACTCCGGAAGCAAACATGGCATTCACATTCGCCGCGATGCGGCTTCGCAACTCATCACGTTCACGAACCAAAATAATTCCGCGAAAAAGACCCCTATCTGTCTTCCAGCCTTCACGAGATTGCGCGAGAGGCCGAGCGGTGAGTAAAACAATTTCCAGAGCCCGTCGAACTCTTACCGGATTGCGTGTGTCAATCGCCCCAAGAGCGGCGGAGTCTTGCTCAGACAACTCCGCGAGCACTTCTTCGAGTGACATGGAAGCAAGGCGATTTCGAAGGGCCGCATCCGGCTTCGGCATTTTGGCAAGTCCGTGAGTGAGGGCTTTCAGGTAAAGCCCAGTTCCACCGGTTAAAATCGGAATACGTCCTCGAGCTTGAATTTCTCTGATGCAACATGAAGCCGCTTCCGCATAGAGAGCGGCATCGAAGTTCTGAGTGAGGTCCCTGAAACCTACGAGATGATGAGGAGCGATCGCTCGCAATTCCTCGCTGGCTTGTGCGGTGAGAATGGGTAGGCCAGCATAGATCTGAAATGCGTCCGCCCCGACCACCTCTCCACCCACATGAGCGGCTAGGGCCGCTGCCAAAGCGGATTTCCCGGAGCCAGTAGGCCCCGTCACGATGATCGGACGGGGCCCGTTGGCGAAGGTTGTTTGATTGTTACTCAGCGGCCTGAACGGGGCGTTCTGAGCGGCGCTCATCGAGGGCCTTAGCCCCGCTGACCACAAGCTTGCGGCCCATGAATTCCTTGTCGTGAAGCTCCGAAACCGCGCGCTTTGCTTCATCCACCGATTGCATTTGCACAAAGGCAAATCCCTTGGAGCGCATGTTGTGGCGGTTGACTACGATTTCCACATTCTGCACGGATCCCACTCCATTGAAGAGGTCAAAAAGATCGCTCTCCCCCGCATCAAAGGACAGGTTGCCGACGTAGAGGCGCGGAGCGGTGACTTCCACCACTTCCGGAGTACGCATTCCTGTCGGGCGCTCGCTACGGGCTTGACGCTCGCGGGGTGCACGGTCCGAGGACTTGGCTTCATGATTGCGAGCCGAGCGCTCTTCGCGGGCCGGCTTGTTTGTTTCCTCTGGTTGACCAGTCAGGAATCCAAGGATTCGTGAAAGGAGAGATTTTTTGGGCTTGGGTTTGTTTGAGGTCTCGGTGGATGCGGCGGATCGGTTGCCCCGCTCGGGGCGGCGGCTGGACCCTCGGCGCGACGGACGACGCGTTCCGCTGGGTGAGTATTCTGATGACATGTTTTCTATTATTACGTTGCAGGGCCGACACGCCGTGCGGAGAAATCCTCCCCACAGAAACGGCACGTGCGGCTGTTTTTCTTCCGACGGTGCACACCCCCTTACAAATGCGTGACTAGAGCACGCTGCAAAGAACATGAGTGACGCGATGAATTCAGACCAAGGACCAAAATGAAATGGGTCGCGAGTGCTGTATTGCATAAATGAAAGCGTCGGAAGCAGATTCATTATTCCTTTACCGTGACAAAAACTCAAGGCGTAAATCTCACAAAGTTATCAAAGCCGGACTTTTTGATTTTATCATCGGCTTTTTTTTGGTATAACATTCTCTATGAAGCCAGCTATACTTCTCATTGTCGTGCTTATGTGCGGATGTGCGGCAATGGAAAAAGCCGATAGAGACAACACCGAGCGACTACTAGCAGCGTCGGGCTTTCGTGTCTTGCCAGCGAATTCCCCAAAGCGCCAAATGGCCCTCGAGGCAATGACCCCCTACAAGATCGAGCGGAAGCTCAAAGGTGACGAGGTATATTATTCCTATGCCTGCCCCGAGCAGAGCATCGCATATATTGGAAACCAAGCGGACTACTCGAAATATCGCGAGCTTGAACTTCAGCAGGAAATTGCGAACAAAAATACCGCCTCCTCTGAAAATGCCGTGCTCGCCGCTCAAGAGTGGAACGATTGGAGGGTCTGGGGGCCTTCCGCATTTGTTCCACCACCACGCGTGGGTTGGCGCCGCTGAGATTTTCATACAAGGCCGCGCCAGCTTGCAAATTCTTTCGCAACTTTTCGCGTTGCGGGATGTTTAAACAAACATGCTCGCCCCACTTCCCGCAAGCGAATGGACTCTAGAGGCCGCAGGTCATCTTTTCAACAGAGCCGCTTTTGGAGGAACCCCTGAGGAAATTCAGAAGCTCCATGCGATGGGGCACTCATCCGCAGTTCAGAGCCTCTTAAATGCGGGCGAGGATGAGGATCTCTTCCCGTCTCCGGAGATCAGCCCGCTGAGACCTTATCGCGAGCTTAAGAACGCCTCCGCGTCACCAGCCGAAATGATGGAGAAGAAAAAAATGATTCAGGCTCAAGTCAGACGTGAAACCATCGAAGCCCGTATTTGGTGGATAAACCGCATGGCCTCGACTCCTTTTCCGGCACGCGAAAAGTGTGTTCTTTTTTGGCATGGACACTGGGCCACTAGCATCCAGAAGGTCAACGACCCATTCCTGATTTTGCAGCAAAATCAAACGCTGAGGGCACACGCCTTTGGCCCCTTTGATCTGTTCGCAAAGGAAATGTCGAAAGATCCAGCCATGATCCGCTACTTGGATCTGAACTCCAGCAAGGTCGGCCGCCCTAATGAAAATTTCGCCAGAGAGTTTATGGAGCTGTTCACATTAGGCGAGGGTCAATACAGCGAGGAGGACGTTCAAGAAGTAGCCCGATCATTCACTGGCTATCGCATAAATCCGGACACCGGCGGGTTCTTCTTCGCGGCCAGAAGCCACGATTCGGGAGTCAAAAAAATCTTCGGGAAAACAGGGAACATGAGTGGCGACGAAACGGTGGATCTCATCGTTTCAAGACCGCAGTGCGCAGAGTTTCTCTCAGCAAAATTCTGGAATTTCTATGCCGGAGAAAATCCCTCGAGTCCGTTGAATCAGGTTCTCGCTTCGGAGTACCGTGCCTCTGGCCTTAAGATGGATGATTTTTTGAAAAGGATTTTTTTAAGCCGAGAATTTTATGCTCCAAAATACAGAAGGCGTCAGATCAAAAGCCCAGTGCAATGGCTGATCCAAACCTGCAAGATTCTCGAACGGCCATTGCCTGATCCACGGGTGATTCAAAGCACGCTCGAGCAACTTGGGCAGGTTCCCTTTGCACCACCGAACGTCAAAGGCTGGGATGGTGGGCGGGCATGGATCAGTTCCTCCACACTCTTGCTGCGTTACAACCTCGGGGGAGCGCTCGTACGCAACGCGAGAGGCGCGAAGCCGGATATTGAAAAAATCCTGCCTTCGGAAACAACTGCGGAGGCAGCCTGCGATCTCCTTTCCTGGCGCCTCTTCCAAGCCCCTATGACCACCGCTCTTCGCGAAAAGACCATAGATTTTCTTAAAAATAACGGCCGCTCGCCTGCCTCGCACGGAGACCTCATTCACCTCCTCATGAGCACCCCGGACTTTCAACTGACATGAAACAAACCCTCCACACCCGCCGACAGTTCCTCCGTACCTCGATTCTCGGAGGGGCGGTCTCTTGGACGATCCCCGCTTTTCTCGAGCGCACATTTTTCACACTCGACGCCATGGCCATGGATTCTCTGGTCCAGACCACTACTGGAAAAGACGGACCCATCTTCATCGTCCTCCAGCTGGCCGGCGGCAACGATGGCCTCAACACGCTGGTGCCATTAAGTGACGATGCCTATTTTCAAGCGAGGCCGACGATCGCAATCCCCGGTGCAAAAACCCTGCGATTAACGGATGAACTGGGTTTGAACCCCCAGCTCACGGGTCTCAAAGCGCTTCACGATGAAGGGCACCTGGCCATCGTACAAGGAGTAGGCTACCCGAATCCAAACCGCTCGCATTTTCGCTCCACCGAAATCTGGCACACTGCTTCGGACAGCGCCAAAACCGAAAAATATGGATGGATGGGACGCTATTTCGATGCCTGCTGCAAAGGCTCAGACCCCTCGATTGGCGTGAGCATCGGAAGCCAAACTCCACAGGCCTTTGCGGCTCCAGAGCCACGCGGGGTCACTTTTGCCAAACCGGAGCAGTTCCGCTTTGATCTCAAAAATGCCGCCGACCATGACGTTGCCGATGAATTTTTCCGCTCGGTGAATGATTTTGAATCCGAGCAGATGGACGGAGCCAGCATTGGAATGCTCCAAGGCCATGCGGATGGATCTGGAAACACGCTGGATTTTCTGCAGCGCACATCACTCGATGCCGTCGTGAGCTCCGACAAGGTTGCCGAAATCATCAAGCGCACCCAGCCAGGAGCTTCCTACCCCTCGAACAGGCTCGCAGACTCTCTCAACCTCGTGGCTCGACTCATCGGTGGAGGCATGCCAACGCGAGTTTATTATGTCGCCCAAGGTGGTTATGACACGCACAGCAGCCAATCTGGCTCCCACGAGAGGTTGATGAAGGAACTCGACGCCTCGCTGGCATCATTCACCGCAGATTTAAAAGCGCAGGGGAATTTCGATCGGGTTGTTTTGATGACCTTCAGTGAATTCGGCCGTCGGGTGGCCGAAAATGCAAGCGGCGGCACGGACCACGGAGCAGCCGCCCCCCTCTTTCTTATCGGCGGCAAGGTCAAACCGGGCATCTATGGCAAGCCTCCCAGCCTGACACAACTGCATGACGGAGACATCATCCACAATGTGGATTTCCGCAGCGTTTATGCGACCGTTTTGTCGAAATGGCTCAATGCTCCCGTCGAGCCCATTCTCAAACGCAACTTCCCGATAATGTCATTTATTTGAGGCCCGGGTCAGAGCCTAGGGTTGATGCGATGGCAGGTTTGTATTCTACTCGAACGCATGTCCGCAGCGCTGCTGATTGTTGATGACGAAAAAAATACCCGCGATGGCCTTCGCCATGCGCTGGAGGCCGATTTCGACGTCTATCTTGCAGCCGATGCCGACGGGGCGCTTCAGACATTGGAAAGTGTTTCGATGGATGTCGTCCTCACAGACCTGCGTCTCGGCGAGAAGGACGGCATGTCGCTCATCGAACGCATTGTCAAGAAGCCAAACCCGCCGATTTGCATCATGATGACTGCCTATGGTTCGGTGGATACGGCTGTCGAGGCGATGAAGCGGGGAGCATATGACTTTGTAACCAAGCCAGTGAACATCGATCGGCTGGAAATCCTCATCAAGCGTGCCCTTCGGGAGCGCAATACGAGCCGAGAAAACAAGGAACTCCGCTCAAAAGTGCAGAGCCAATTCCGTGTCGATGGGATGATCGGCCGATCCAAGGCCATGGTGGAAGTTTTTGACACAATCAAACAAGTCGCTCCCTCCCGCGCCACCGTACTCGTGCAAGGCGAGAGCGGCACTGGAAAAGAACTTGCCGCTCATGCCATCCACGAACTCAGTCCCCGTTCTCAAGAAAAATTCGTTGCAGTCCACTGCGCGTCGCTCACTGCCGAAATCCTGGCCAGCGAGCTTTTCGGCCATGAAAAAGGCGCGTTCACTGGAGCCTTCGAGCGGCGGATCGGCCGGTTCGAGCAGGCCAAAGGCGGCACGCTTTTCCTTGATGAGATCGGCGAAATCGACCCCACCACACAGGTAAAAATACTCCGCGTTCTCGGGGAACGAACCTTTGAACGCGTGGGGGGAGGAGAAACTCTCACGGCCGATGTGCGTCTCATCGCTGCGACAAATAAGGATCTCTCCAAACTCGTCGCCGAGGGAAAGTTTCGCGATGATCTTTTTTTCCGCTTGCACGTAGTCCCGATCACCATGCCTCCCCTCCGCCAGCGCAAGGTGGATATTCCTCTCTTGGTAGATGCCTTCTTGCGTGAAACCGCCATTGAGAACGGCAAGCCACATCGGGATCTTGCCCCCGAAGCGATGCAGCAGGTCTTGGAATACGATTGGCCGGGAAATGTGCGCGAATTGCGAACCGCCATCGAGCACGGGGTGGTCATGGCATCTGGCACTCAAATCACTCTCCGCGACATGCCTGCGATACTTCGATCTCCCAGACCCGATGCCAACTCAGGCCGCGAACAAGCCTCCACTCCCAGCGGATTCAATTTGCAGGATACAGAAACGGCACTTATCCTCCGGGCTCTCGAGGATTGCCGGGGCAACCGAAGCGAGGCCGCAAAAAAACTTGGCATCAGCCGCCGCACATTGCACCGGCGCTTGAGAGAACTGAATCTCTTCAAACGCTCAATACACTTATCAAAAAATGGCTAATTCCGGTAAAAGTCTTCAAGACATCGTTCACTCGCTGGACCAAGGCGGGCTTGTCCCAATTATCCGCATCGCGATGTTTGCAGCACTCATCATCACACTCACGCTCCTGTATCTCTTTGTTCAGTTCCGGGGTCTCTCGAGCCCCACTGCCATGGACCAAGCCCAAATAGCGCGCCAACTCGCTCAGGGAAACGGATTTTCCACCCAATACATCCGCCCTCTCGCAATCCGGCAGCTTGAGTCTGCGGGAAAAAAAATTCCCCAAGGTGCCTTTCCCGATTTTTTCCAATCTCCGCTGAATCCTCTCATCAATGCCATACCGCTCAAAATGATTGAGTCATCGTGGAAGCTTTCCCCGACGGACCTAGTTTACATTGGCGACCGGATGATTGCCGGTACCGCCATTCTTCTATTTTTTCTATCTGTTGGCGTCTGGTATTTGGTTGCTTCCCAACTCTTCGACAAGCTCGTCGCTCTTATTGGCTGCGCGATCGTGCTCATGACTGACCTCATGTGGCAATTCTCCCTCTCTGGCCTGCCTCAGATGCTTCTGCTCTTCCTATTATCCGCTGCATCTTGGCTCACACTGAAAGCGATGGAAAAGCGGGAAGAAACTCTTCCCTCCTTGATATTCCTCTTTGCCACGGGCGCAGTTTTTGGCCTCATGGTTCTCGCCCACGGAGCTACCTTCTGGATTTTTCTTGGCTGGCTTGTTTTCGCTCTCTTTTACTTCCAACCACGTGGCATAGCCGCTCTGGTCGCATTGGCCGCATTGTTACTCGTCACGCTTCCTTGGGCCGCCAGAAACTACTCTGTTTGTGGAAATCCTCTCGGCCTAGCTGGCTACGAATTGGTGGCACCCGTTAATACGGCCGAAAGTGGCTACCTGCGCTCGATCAGCGAAACACCCCCGCTCGCCGGCATTCATCCGTTCAACCGCCTCAAAAATGCCGTCTTCACTCAGTCCGAAACGATCTTCCCGTTTTTCGGAATGAACATCGCTGCCGTGGCATTTTTCATCTCGCTCTTGCACCGCTTTAAATCCCCAACAAGCGCCGCTTTCAGATTATGCATTGTCCTCATGTGGCTCGGGGCTTTTGTTGGAATGGGGCTTTGCGGAGTAAAGGGCGCCGTCTCCTCAAATCAATTCCATGTCCTCTTTGTTCCGATCTTCGTTTTTTATGGCTTGGCATTTCTCCTCGTGCTTTGGAACCGGCTTGAAATTTCAATCCCTCTGCTCCGGAGCGCCTTCCTCGGCGTCGTGATTTTTCTGTGCGCTCTACCCATGCTGGCCACGCTTTTCGCCGGAAAAGACATGGCCATTCAGTGGCCACCCTACGTCCCGCCATTCATCGCTGTACTAGGCGAATGGTATGGCAAGGATGAAGCCATTGCCACCGATATGCCATGGGCAACCGCTTGGTATGCCCAGCGGAAGTCTGTCCTGCTGCCAAAAACCATCAAGGATTTCAACCGCATCAGTGATTTTCGAGTTTTAGGTGTTCCAATCTCAGGCCTCTATCTCACTCCTGTGACGGGAAACCTGCCTCTCTTCAGTGATATTTACAAAGGCCCCTACACAGACTGGGTTTTCATGATCACCCGGCCGCCAAATGTGCAAGGATTTTCCTTGCCGGTCTTCACTCCGCTGCCCATCGACGGAGAGTGCATTCTCTTCGCGGACCGAGATCGCTGGTCTCGCAGAGAGTGAGATGGAAGCTCTCTCGCTCACAAAATCCGACTGGGAGGAACGCATGCTGGGTTGGGAGCAACCCGCCTATCGAGCCTCGCAAATTCTCGAGTGGATTTATCAACGCCGAGTGCGCGAGTGGCAGGATATGTCGAACCTGCCAGCCAACCTTAGAAACAAGCTGGAAGCGGAATTTCCAAGCGCCCGCTTGGTGAAAATCCGTGAAACTGGCGCGCGTGATACGACGCGAAAGTTCCTTTTCCGCCTCTCCGACGGGCAACTCATCGAAAGCGTCCTCATTCCTGCATCGCCCGCCCTTTATGGCGAAGCCTCAGACCGCCGCACCATTTGTATTTCCAGTCAAGTCGGGTGTGCCTACGGGTGCAAATTCTGCGCCAGCGGGCTTGAGGGTTGGAAAAGAAATCTCACCGCAGGGGAGATTGTTGACCAATTCTTGCAAGTCGAAGCCGAGGGCGGCGAGAAGATCAACAACATCGTCTTCATGGGCATGGGCGAGCCCATGGCAAATTACGACAACCTTCTCCGGGCAATCGCCATTCTTAATGCCCCTTGGGGTGTCGGCGTCGGCGCCCGCCACATGACGGTCTCGACCTCTGGTCTCGTCCCGCGCATCCGCGATCTCGGCGAGCAACCACTCCAAGTCCGACTCGCCATTTCCTTCCACGGAGCCACGGACGAGGTGCGCGGTCGCATCATGCCCGTGAATAAAAAATACCCCATCGAGGAACTCCTCGCCGCCTGCGAGGATTATGTGCGCTTAAAAAAACAGCGACTCACCTTCGAGTTCATCCTCATCCGGGATATCAACGACTCACCCGAGCAAGCCCGCCTCCTTGCCCAGCAAGCCCGGCGCGTAAATGCCAAGGTGAACCTCATTCCCTACAATACCGTCGAGGGATTGGAATGGGAACGACCGGAGGATTCCCGCCAAGAAGCTTTCCTTAAAATCCTCCAGCAAGCCGGAACCGAAGCCACCTTGCGGCGGGAAAAAGGTCATGATATCGCGGCTGCCTGCGGACAACTTCGCCTTCAGGTTGAAAAAATCTTTGCTCCGACACAAATCTTGATTTAGCGGTTTAGTGATGCCCGACGAAGATAAATTTCCGAACGAAGAAGCTTGGGACGAATACAAGTGGGAGCGCTTCCTCCAGCAGCAGGACCAGAATACAGAAAAATACTTTCAGCTCCTGGAGAAATACATGGACCACCCCGACTGCGACGAAATCGTAGCCGAGGAAATGGGGTGGACGATCTTTGAGGCTGCCGAGCAAGAGCAAGAGCACTTCGAGAACTTTTTGACCGAGGCTGTGGAGTACCTCAGCGATGAGGAAGAGCAAGAGTACAACGACGAGTTCGAAGAGTTCACACACTCCGCCGTCTACGAGGACACGCTGCGCCTGCACCGTTGGATCAATCGCCTGCTCGATCATCGCGAGGACCTTCGCGAACACCCCGAGGCGGTCCGCTTCGCGACTCGATCTGCCGTTTGCGGAGCCAAACTTGCCGCGGGACTTTGCGGCCACGACACCTCGGAGATTGGAATGACAATCGCCTACCTCAAACGGGCCCTTAAAGCAGCAAACGACGCCCTTGACGCGATGAACAACCTCCTGGAATCAGGTCTTATCGACCGCCGCCGCGCGAATCACGCGCGCCGCTTGGTTTTTAAAATCCGAGACCGGATTGTGGATAATATGGGCACCTACCGCCTCAAATGGCGGAACCGCAACGGCAACGCCTGATCCAGCGGCCCGAGGTCGCAAGCGGGCCACATTCAAGAATCCCTTTCCCATAAGGCCTCCTCCACATACTCTCATAGCCCATGTTTGGCAGACTCTCGGATAAACTTCAGGATGTTTTCAAAAACCTCCGCGGACAGGGCAAGATCAGTGAATCAAATATCACAGATGCCCTTCGTGAGATTCGTCTCTCACTTCTGGATGCAGATGTTCACTTTCAAGTCGCAAAGGATTTCATAGCGAAAGTCAAAGAGAGAGCGCTCGGGGAGACGGTCCTCCGCAGCGTCACTCCAGGCCAGCAGATCGTAAAAATTTTTCACGAAGAACTCTGCGCCATCCTCGGAGGCAATGCCGCCGAACTCAATCTCAACAAACCCGCGCGCATTCTCATCGTTGGACTCAATGGAGCCGGAAAAACCACGTCCTCTGCCAAGCTGGCCCGTCTCTTGAAATCCCAAGGACGCTCGCCACTCCTCATTGCCTGCGATCTTCACCGCCCAGCCGCCATCGACCAATTAGCCGTGCTGGGCGAGCAAATCAACGTCCCCGTTTTCTGCCCAGAGAAAGGCCAGAGGGATGTTCTCAAGGTCGCCCGGCAGGCGCTGGACTGGTGCAATTCCACCGGTGGCAATGTCCAGATTTTCGACACGGCCGGTCGCCAGGAACTCGATGAACCCCTCATCGAGGAACTCAAGAACCTCCGAGATTTTTTGCAGCCTCAGGAAATCCTCATCGTCTGTGATGCAGCTACAGGCCAGCAAGCCGTTAGTGTCGCCCAGCGCTTCAACGAGGCTCTCGGACTCACCGGCATCATTCTCACAAAACTCGATGGCGATGCCCGAGGCGGAGCGGCTCTTTCGCTTCGCTCTGTCACCGGTTGTCCGATCAAGTTTGCCGGGGTCGGAGAAAAGCTGGAACAGTTTGAGGTTTTTCACCCCGACCGACTCGCCGGCCGCATTTTAGGCATGGGCGATGTCGTGAGCCTTGTCGAGAAAGCCGCCGAGGTGATCACCGAGGACGACGCCCGCCGTATGGAAGAGAAACTTCGCACGGCCAGTTTCGACCTCACCGATTTTCTCCAACAATTCAAAATGCTTAAACGCATGGGACCCCTTGAAAATGTTCTTGGCATGATCCCGGGGATGGATAAACTCAAAGGTTCCTCGGTTGATGAAAACCAACTGAAACGGGTCGAGGCGATTATCCTCTCCATGACTCCGCAGGAGCGAACGCGTCCAGATATCCTCAACGCAAGACGCCGCCAGCGGATCGCCCGGGGCAGCGGAGTTTCCGTTAGCGAGGTCAATAACTTAATACTGCGCTTCAACCAGATGCGTAAAATGATGAAAAACATGGGGGGCATGAAAAAACTCATGTCCCGCGCCGGTGTCGGATTACCCTTCTGAGCCTCCGCAAAACAGACCGACCACCACGAAAGAAATTTCCAACAACACACACAAACTATGGCAGTAGCAATCCGACTCCGCCGCGAAGGCGGTAAAAACCACCCTTATTACAGCATCGTTGTCGCCGATCAACGCAGTCCACGCGATGGCAAATTTATCGAAATCATCGGTAAATACGATCCCAAGCAAGAAGGCGAAAATTTCACCATCAAGCTGGAACGCGCCGAGCATTGGATTCAATGCGGAGCCCGCCCAAGCCAAACTGTCGGCAGCATCGTCAACAAGGCGCGTAAAAAGATTGCCGCCTGAGTAGCCCCTCAACATGGAGGAATTCCTGCGCTATGTTATCGGATCGCTGGTGGAATTTCCAGACGACGTCGTTATCAAGAAGACCGAGACGTCCTCGAGTGTGGCCTTCCTTGTAGCGGCCCGACCTTCGGACATTCCCAAAATTATCGGGAAGAGCGGACACACGATACGTGCCCTGCGCACGCTCCTGAACGCTTCCGCGAGCAAACGCAGCATGACAGCGAAACTCGAAATTATCGAACCATGAAATCCCTAGCATTCACACTGCCCGTCGCCATAGCCCTTGTTTACCTGCACACAGGCTGCGAACGGCACCCTGCCTCCCAAACCATTCCTCAGTACGCCGAGAAGTTGGAAAAGCAGGAAGCCCAAGGGAAGGAAAAGGCCACCCACAGCGAACCCGCTGATTCTCAGGCCCCATCCTACTTCCCGCCGAAAAACTAATCACTTCCCAAGCACTTCGCTGTTCTCAGGATTTTCTCCTCTTGCGGTCGCAAAACAACAAAGGGCGGGGGTGGTAAGAAAGTCCCGTCACGGCGAGAGCTCTGTGTTTTAGAATCCCAACGTAAGGATATCATGTCCTCCACCGAAACACCTACTCGCCCCACAGATCCGCTGCTGATCAATGAGCTTCAAAAGCTCACTCTGAATTCGCTTATCGAGCGCTCGCTCGAGGCGGGGCTCCGCATCCGACCGGATCTGACTCGTCGGCATCTCGTCGTGGATCAGGTCCGCCACCGCCTGTCCTCTGGAGGAACCGTTTCTGGCACAGGTCTCCTCGAACGCGGCCAAGACGGAGCTACCCTCCGCTGGCCAGCCTACGATCTCCGTCCGGGCGTCGATGATTTGTTGGTGCCACAAGCTCTCATCAAGAATCTTTCGCTCCACTCGGGCCTCATGCTCGAAGTCACCACCCGCCTGCCCCGCGATCGTGAGCATGGCCTTGTCGTCAACGATATCATTTCCATCGAAGGCATCCCAGTAGCTGAATGGAAGCCGCCGCTCGAATTCGATAAACTCACGCCACTCTTTCCAAACCGCCGCGTCCTCCTGGAAACTCCAAAAGATTCAGAACTCGCTGCCCGTGCCGTGGACCTTGTCGCCCCACTTGGAATGGGGCAAAGGGGCCTCATTGCCGCACCGCCTCGAGCCGGCAAAACCATACTACTTCAAGCACTCGCCCGCAGTATCCGCATCAACCATCCTCAAGCCGCACTCATTCTGCTTCTTGTGGACGAGCGCCCAGAGGAGGTCACTGACATGCGACGCGCTCTCGATTGCGAGATTTATGCATCCACGTTTGATGAACCGGTCGCCCGCCACGTGCAAATTTGCGAAAGCGTTGCCAACCGGGCCCAACGCTTGGTGGAACTCGGACACGACGTCATTATTCTTCTCGACTCCATCACCCGTATGGCTCGCGCTTATAATAATCTCCAGCCGGGAAAAGGCCGCACAATGAGCGGCGGAGTGGATGCCAAAGCCCTTGCCAAACCACGTAAATTTTTTGGCGCCGCACGCAACACGGAAGAAGGTGGCAGCCTCACAATCCTCGGCACCGCTCTCATTGAAACCAAAAGCCGGATGGATGACCTCATCTTTGAAGAGTTCAAGGGCACCGGCAATATGGAGCTACACCTCGACCGCTCGATTGCCGAAATGAGGATTTTTCCGGCTATTCAGATCGTAAAATCTGGCACCCGCCGCGACGAACTCCTGCTCCACCCCGACGAATACGACCGCATCCTCCTTTTACGCCGCCAACTCTCCGAGCTACCTGCCGCAGAGGCCATGGAGGTTCTCGTCACAAACCTTCAACACACCCGCTCCAACGCCGAACTCCTCCTGACCGGCCTCCGCGGCGTGTGAACCCAAAAATCACGGGGCGTAAACTTTTCTTCCTAAGTCGCCAAATTTTTTAGGCCAAAAATTGAACGACCGTCGATTTTTTCGGTTCAACTCAAATCGCGAATCGAAAGCTTTGGGAACCACGAAAAATCAGCTTTCTTCATAACCCGAAAGAGAATTTCTTCGAGGCAGCCAAACTTTGGGTTTTGGATAGAGGCTTAGGCTCGCAGGCGATTACGCAGCGCCGCTTTCAGGTGTGCAGACTGAAGGAAAAATTTGAATCAGGAGGCGTTCAAAAACCTGTTTCCCGTGAATGCCTTGATGAACCTTGCCAGTCTTTGACTATCTCGTGCCTTGCATGGCAGAGCCAAGAGCACCGGCGCCTTCCCAAGATGCAGGGCGGTTCCATGGGAGTGAACCTTCGGCGTGCGCGGCAGATTGGAAATCATCCGTTGCACAGCCAGATAAGATTCCAGCCACAAAGAGAATGAGGCTAATTTTCGACAGACGGGTAAATGATGTCATCACCGGGTTGGATGCTGAGACCGCGTGCTAGGCTAGATGGAATGATGTCAGCTATCGAAGTGGAGGGCTCTACTGTGGTGGTTCGCACTTTGCCAATGAGAGTGGCTCCGCGTTTCACAAGAAAGTCCATATTGCTCTCGATCCCGCTTTTATTGCCAAGGCTGAGAACTACGAAATTCCAAGCCTGATTAACGGCGAGAACACGGCCAGTAGCGTTAGTGAGACTTTTTTTGGTCTGCTTTTCCTTATCCGCCTTTTGAAGGGCAGCCAACTTGGTTACGAGTAATTCGTTATCGGCCGTGAGTTTTTCTTTATCGCTTTGAAGACTCGCGATGAGAGTTTTATCGTCGTCTGAAGAAGTGGGAGCCTGTTGTGCAGTCGCCGCTGCGGCGACCTGTGCTTCGAGTTGGGTGATTTTTTCGGACTTGGCTAAGATGTCTGTGTTAGCAACGGCCAAATCTCCTTCAGCTTTCGTCAACTTAGCGGCCGCCGTGCTGAGTTGCGTTGCCTTGGCGTCCAGCTCAGCTTTTTGTTTTGCGAGGTCTGAATCAAGGCTTTGTTTTTGCAGGGTGAGGTCACTAAGCGACTTATTGGTATCCGCAACATTTTTGGTTTCCCTAGTGAGATCGTCCTTAGACTTCACGAGATCATTCTGCGCGACAGAAAGATCCTCCTTGGTCTTAAAAAGGTGGCTGCGATTTACAAAACCTAAGGCGGCAGATGCTGCCACGAGGACGATTGAGACAATGATGAGATTTTTTCCCATGAAGTGGAGGAATTAAGAGCGAAAGTTATTAGTTGGTAAAAGTGAGAGGAGCAAGAGCGAATTTAAAATTCTTCTACCTGGTTATCTACTGGGCTCGGTTGATTCTCCTGCGGGTTTGAAATCTACCTGCTGCTTGAACATATCCACGCGCTCGACGGCTACCTCGAGGAAGTCGCCAACTTGGTAGATTTTTTTTGTTTTCCGGCCACACAGACGACCGCGTGAGGGTTCGTGGATGTAGAAGTCACCTTCGAGTGCGGAGACATGAACGAGGCCTGAAAGCAGGAACTCTGGCAGCTCAACAAAGAAGCCAAAATTTCGGACATCCATGATCATGGCGCGGAATTTCTGGCGTTTTCCTTCGGTAGTTTGGAGTTGAAAGTATTCCAGTTTTTTGAGGCGTACAGATTCCTTCTCAGCGTCGGCGGCTGAGCGTTCGGTGGTCGAAATGTGTTCGGCCAGGGCTCCGAGTGCGGAGGAGTCTGGACCAGCTTTTGTGAGCCCGAGTTGACGCTCGAGAGCGCGGTGAACGATGAGGTCGCTGTAACGACGGATCGGACTGGTGAAGTGTGTGTAGTCTGGCTTTGAGAGGCCGTAGTGGCCGAGGGGCTCCGGAAAATACCGAGCACGCTTGAGGCTTTTGAGGAGGGCGATTTTTACCGCGGATGCACAAGGTTTGCCGTACAGGGAGGCGAGAAGTTTTTGCAACTCTGGGCGGTGGGTGAGATCGCCCGCGAGGATGCCTTGGGAGGCGGCGAATTCACGAAATTCGGCAAGTTTCTCGGGGTCCGGCTTCTCGTGGATACGATAGACGGCTGGCTGCTTGCGATGCTTGAGTTCTCGCGCGACCATTTCATTGGCTAGAAGCATGAGCTCCTCGATAAGTTGGTGAGAAATATCATTCTCTACGCGCTCGAGTCTCACGGGGCGACCGGATTCATCCAACCAGACTTTCACTTCTGGAAACTCCAAATCCAGCGAACCGGCCGCAAAGCGTTTTTTGCGCAGCAAGGAAGAGAGTTCCCATGCGGTGTGTACGCGTTCCGAAAGGAGATCTCCCTTTTTCGGCGGCTTCTCCAAAATGGCAAAAGCCTGTTTGTAGGTGAGCCGTGCTGCGCTGCGGATTACGGTTTTTGCGAAGCGCACAGATTGGATTTTTCCACTCTCGAGGATCTCGGCAAAGACCGAGAACGCCATACGGTCAACGTGAGGTTTCAGGCTACAAATGCCATTGCTCAGGGCTTCTGGAAGCATCGGGATGACGCGGTCGGCGAGATAAACACTATTGCCGCGGGTATGTGCCTCGCGATCGAGTGCGGACTTGGGTTTCACGTAGTGAGAAACATCGGCAATATGGATGCCCACTCGCCAACCATTTGAGATACGCTCGACGTTGATGGCATCATCGAAGTCCTTGGCGTCGTCTGGATCGATCGTGAAAATAAATCGCTCTCGCAGATCCTCACGGCGCAATGCTTCGGAAGGATCGACTTCGGGCGAGACGCGTGCAGCTTCCCTCGAGACGTCATCTGGAAACTCCAAGGGCAATCGGTGTTTACGAATGATGGAAAGCATGTCCACTCCAGGGGCTCCCGTGGGGCCAAGGATTTCAATGACGTGACCCTCGGGATTCACGTGCCGGGATGGCCATGAATCCAGCTTCGCCACGACCTTGTCCCCGACTTTTGCCATGAGCGGGGCAACTGGCGCGGGCACGTAGAGGTTTTCCACAAAGCGCGGATCGTCGGCCACAACGTAGAAAAAGTTTTTCGAACGCTGAAGTGTTCCCACGATGGTTTCATTGGCACGTGTGAGGATGCGGATGACCTTGCCCTCGCGGCGCCTTTCTCCTCGGGAGAAAAAACTTGTTTCCTCGGGGTGAGTGGAGATGCGCGCCACAACACGATCGCCATGCATGGCGGTGAAGCAATTCTCGGCGCGGATGTAGAGATCCGGTTCCCCCTGCTTTTCATTGAGAACATGAGCCCCTCCATTGGCGTGCACTTGGATGACTCCCGTAAAAAGATCCGCCTCTTTGGGAATGATGTAGCGATCCTTCCGAATGCGTGCGATGTCGCCCGCCATCTCCATGTTTTTGAGGAGCTGAAGAAACTTTCCCTTCCAGGCTGGGGGCAGATCAAGCGCCGCCGCGATCCCTGCGGCATCGAGTGGGCGCTGTGCAACCTGACGGAGAACAGAGAGGCGTAGCTTTTGAGACGGCTCGAAGTTGGACTTTGAGGATGCCTTGCCGCGCTTGGCTGGAACAGGTGCTGACTTCGCCGTTTTATGGGGCCGTGCACTGTTGGGTTCGGATTTTTTGCTCCGCGATGGACTTTTCGACGGCTTATTGCGCTCGCCTCTCTTAGGATTCGGCATGATTCAACCAATCGCTCCAGCTTTCGCTGCTGGCAAGCCTCGCCTTTTTCCATTCGACTCGAGAGGAATCCAGTAGGAGAGTGAAGCCATATGAAAAACGTGCGCATTGTCGAGCAACTCGCCATCTTTATCGCGAATCGTCCAGGCACTCTGGCCGAGTTGTGCGATGCCCTCGCAGACGAAAACATCAACATCTACGGATTGACTGTCTCCGATACTGTGGATCACGCAGCTGTCCGCATGGTGGTGAGTGACGCTCGGCGGGCCATTGCATTGCTCGAGCTGCGCGGCACACTGGTACTCGACAGCGAGGTGCTCATGATTGAGAACGACAATCGACCGGGCAGCCTATCGCGCATTGCCCGCCGACTCGCCAAATCGAAAATAAATATCGAGTACGCTTACCTTGCCTCCATGCCGAGTGCCCGGAAAGGCCTGCTCATCCTGCGCGTGAGCGACGTGAAAAAGGCGTTCAAGATTCTCTCGATCGAAGAGTCCGAAGATTAATCAAAGACCGGTCGGATGGTCTATGAATTGCCAAGGAAGGGCAAATTTTTGGGAGACCCTTTCTGCAGCCGCCTTCACGCCGAAGGTTTCTGTGGCGTAGTGGCCAGCATAGAAGAGGTTCAAACCAAGCTCTTCCGCTGCCGTGTAGGACCAATGAGGCCCTTCGCCAGTGATGAAGGTGTCCACTCCTGCTTCTGCCGCTTTGCCAATGTCACCGCCTGCTCCTCCTGTAACGATCCCAATGCGCCGCGCCAGGACTGGTCCTCCGGGGGCGAGATGCACCGGGCCTCCAACGGCCCTGGCCAAATGATCACGTAGAACCTCACGGCTCACCTCTGCCTCAAATCTTAAACCTACGGGTTGTCCCGCCGTTGGAAAAAAAGGCTCCCCATTCTCAAGCCCGATCGCCGCAGCCAGGAGCGCGTTATTGCCAAGCTCAGGATGAATATCTAAAGGCAAGTGCGCACTGTAAATCGCCATATCGGCATCCATAACTATGCGCATTTTTCGATAAACTGCCCCCGTGACTCTTTGCGCTCCGCTCCAAAAAAGCCCGTGATGGACAATTAAAAAATCAACCCCAGCCTGAGCCGCCTCGCGGATGACCGCCTCGGAGGCATCCACTGCGGCACCGATCCGAGTCAATCCGCCGGAGTTTTCGACTTGGAGGCCATTCAAGGCTTGAGGAAAATCTCCGACCTCCCGCGTTTGCAAAAGAGTGTCAAGATATCGAACGGCTTCAGCGAGGTGCATGCTTCAGACTACACCTGCGTGGTGGCGTTCTGAAGTTTTTTTTCGAGGCAACGGGTGGACACGGGCTCCCTCGCTTGCTGGCGCATCGTTCTCAGGCAAGCGAGGCGCCCACACCAAGAAGAATTGCCGGAGAGTCGGATTTCGGAGGGAAATTGTTATCAACCCTTTTTCTTGCGGCTTGCCTTGGCATAGGTTCCTTTTCTCCGGATTGGGGGTGTTCCAGTGGTGGCGGTGCCATTTTTGAGCTCGGTGATCTGATCACGAAGGAGCGCCGCCCTTTCGTATTCAAGGCGAGATGAGGCATCGGCCATATCCCGTTCAAGCTCTCTTATGAGTTCGCCTGCGTCAAAGTTAGCCGAATCCTCGCGGAGGATTCCCTGCTCGACTTCCCGGCCTTTAACAATCACATGGAGGCTTTCCTGTACGGCACGTACCACGCTGCGCGGACTGATCCCGTGTTGCTTGTTGTGCGCCTCCTGACGTTTCCGGCGGTACGCCGAGATATCGAGGAGATCTTGCATGCTACCGGTGATGCGATCCGCAAATAAAACCACTTCGCCATTGAGATGCCTGGCTGCTCGGCCGGAGGTTTGGATCAGGCTGGTCCTACTGCGCAGGTAGCCCTCCTTATCAGCATCCAGGATGCACACAAGTGACACCTCTGGCAAGTCGAGTCCCTCTCGCAGAAGGTTGATGCCAACGAGAATGTCGCAATCTCCGGCGCGAAGTGTGCGAAGGATTTCGACCCGCTCGATGGTGTCGATGTCGCTATGGAGATATCGAACTCGGAGTCCGATCTCTCGCAGGTAGTCTGCCAGATCCTCAGCGGTCTTTTTGGTTAATGTGGTAATCAAAACCTTTTCGCCAATGACAATCCGTCGGCGGCAAAGCTCGATGGTTTCATCGATCTGAGCCGCAAGCGGGCGCACCGTGATTTTTGGATCCAATAGGCCCGTCGGACGAATGATTTGCTCGATCACGAGCTTTGTTCCCGGCGAGGTGACATCAAGCTCTTGTTCGGAATACGTCGATTGTTGCAAGCCCGCCGCCCTTCCGATTTCGCTAAATTTGTTCTCAGGATTTGGAATCCATTGTTTGTTGCCAACGACGCTGTTGTTGATTTCAAAATTGCCAGGAGTGGCGCTCACATAAACGAGCTGGTTTGCCGTCTCCATAAATTCACTAAAGTTGAGAGGCCTGTTGTCGAGGGCGCTGGGGAGGCGAAAGCCATATTCCACCAAAACGCTTTTGCGGGAGCGATCGCCTGCATACATGCCGCCAATCTGGGGAACAGTGGCGTGAGACTCGTCAATGACGAGCAGGTGATCCTTTGGAAGGAAGTCCATGAGCGTGTAGGGACACGAACCTGGGGGGCGCCCGGTGAGATGCCTGGAGTAGTTTTCGATGCCGTTGCAGAAACCCATTTCCTGCATCATTTCCAAATCAAACTCGGTCCGCATGCGGATACGCTGGGCCTCAATAAATTTACTCTGGCGCTCAAACTCGGCGACCCGCGCTTCGAGTTCGCCCCGTATTCCCACCATGGCGGTTCTAAGCTTTTCATGAGGGGTCACAAATTGCTTCGCCGGGAAGAGGGTGAACGTTGTGAGCGTCGCACTGGAATGGCCGGTTAGCGCATCAAACACGCTGATCCGCTCGATTTCATCACCAAAAAACTCAACCCTTACGGCTTCGTCCTCGTTCTGGGCTGGGTGGACCTCAACGACGTCTCCACGCACCCGGAATTTGCCTCGGCCAAAGGAAATATCATTCCGCTCGTAGAGCATCTCGACAATTTTGGACAAAAATTCCTCGCGGCTGATGCGTTGTCCGGGGTGGATCGTAACGAGCATTTGCAGAAAATCCTCCGGCGATGCGAGACCGTAAATGCAGGAGACACTGGCCACGATGATTGTGTCCCTTCGCGTTAAGAGCGAACTCACCGCCGAGAGTCTCAGTCGCTCGATCTCTTCATTGATCGATGAGTCTTTCTCAATGTAGGTATCCGACCGGGGAATGTAGGCCTCCGGTTGATAGTAGTCGAAATAGCTTACAAAGTATTCGACCGCGTTATGCGGAAAGAATTGTTTGAACTCACTATAAAGTTGAGCTGCAAGCGTCTTGTTGTGCGACATGATGAGGGTCGGCCTGCCCAATTCTTGGATCACATTTGCCGTGGTGAAGGTCTTGCCAGATCCTGTCACGCCGAGGAGAGTCTGGTGTCGGTTTCCCGCGGAAAGTGATCTGGTCAGGTCGGCGATCGCCCTCGCCTGATCCCCCTGCGGACTGTATTTCGACTCCAATTCGAACGCCATAGTCGGTCAGTATCCCCTCTCTCCGCGGGAACGCAACATGAGCTTTGAAGAATCTCCGCTCAGGTTGACGTTGCTTTTGCTTTGCGCCTTTGGCTAATTGGAGGGATAGAACTTATGAAAGAGCATCACGATTCGCCGACTCCCTCGGTCCCTTGGAGTCCGCAGCCCAATCACGCATGATTGGTCTCATCGCTCATGCGGAAAAGCCTGATGCCGCCGGAGTGGTGCGAGAGATGGTCGCCGAGCTTCAGCGAGCTAACCTTCCTTTTCTACTCCACAAAAACACTGCGCGCCTGGCCAATTTGACGTCCGAGTTTGATGAGAGCTCGCTCGCCGAACGCTGCGAACTCCTCGTCGTAATCGGGGGAGATGGCACGATCCTCCGCGTCGTTCAAAAAATAACATCCAAGCTACCCATTGTTTTTGGAATCAATATCGGGACCCTTGGTTTTTTAACCTGTCTGGGATCTAATGAGATAAGTCGTGCTGTCGAATGCCTCGGGAAGGCCGACTACGCACTCAGTCATCGAGTACTTCTTCAGGCGGTTCTGACCCATTCCTCGGGCGATGCCAGCAGGCTTTTCGCGCTGAATGATGTCGTGGTGAGCCGGGGCGAACGCTCACAACTCGTTCAGATGCGCGTGACCCTCGGTGGAATTCCGCTCACCGACTACAATGCAGATGGCCTGGTTGTAGCCACGCCAACCGGCTCCACCGCCTACTCCCTCTCGGCCGGCGGCCCAATTCTCATGCCCGACTCGGGAGGATTTGTGATCACTCCCATCTGTCCTCATGTTCTCACAAACCGCTCGGTTGTTGTTAGCGACTCCTCGGTTGTTGAAATCAAGGTGGCCAAGCCAGGTCAGACGGCTTTTGTTTCCGTCGATGCACAGAGCTGGTTTCCGATGTCTGGCGATGACTCGTTGCGCCTTGAAAAAAGCGAACGCGTGCTGCCGCTGGCCATGCTTCCCGAAAGGCCGATTACCGAGGTTCTGCGCCGCAAACTCAAATGGTCAGGTAGCATTATATGATCTCCATACGCCAAATTCTTCAACCCGGCCATGTCAACCTCTCCCTGTCCTCCACGGAATTAGAGCCCTCGGTGAGTGAAGTGCTCTCCTTGCTCAGTGGGGACCTCCGCATCCTCCAGTGGAATGTCCTCAGGGAATCTGTGCTGCAACGCTGTGCTCCTGCTATCAACGCCCACGGCTGCGGAATTATAATTGCTCACGGGAGAACGGATGCCGTCGGCTCGCTTGTGATGGCCGTCGGACGCTCTCAAGAAGGATTCCCATCGAATGACACCACTCAAAATGTGCGTCTTGTTTTTGTTGCAGGTATTCCGTTCGCCCTCAATAACGAGTATCTTCGCGTGGTGGGGACGATCGCCCGCCTCTGCAGCAACAAGGAGCTGGTTCAGGAGCTTCTTTCCGCATCTCGTCCTGACGCTTTTATTGACATCCTCTGCTCGGGCGAGACGGTTTTATAAAAAACGTCCCCAGCCACGCGTCAGCGCTTATGTGGAGCTCCCAAAGCCACGCGGAATCCGAAGCTTGAGAAGCGGGCGTCGGGTTGTCCGAGGTCGTTGCGGAAAGAGGATTTCATGCGGTCTTGGTAGCCGTTGAACCACGAGGCGCCGCGTAGCACACGACAATCCTGCGAACGGTCGATGAAGTCCTGACACCATTCCCAGACGTTCCCCCCCAGATCATAAATTCCCAATTGATTGGGAGCAAAACTGCCCACGGGCGACGTGAATTCGTAGTCGTCAACACCAAGCTCTTGGGAGTAGTTGCCCGCGTTTTTGGGCGGCGGCCAACTGGCTCCCCAGGGATACCCGTCCAACTCACCGCTGCGCAGGTCGGGGCGAGTCCCTTCTTCGTGGGGTAGGCCGACTGCGGCACTCCATTCCAAATCCGTAGGAAGACGGAAAACCATGTCCTCGGAAAGACTACCAGCAGCGCGCTCTTTCTCCGTAAGCCATTCGCAAAACTGGGTCGCTTCTTTCCAAGTGATACTCACGATCGGATGGTCTGGACCAAAATTGATGCACTGATTATCCATCGCCACATTTTTTTCCGACGAAAAAGGTTCAAAATCTCGCACGCGAGTTGGCCAAATGCAGATGAGTGTTGAGAATCGTGGAATCGGCACAAAGGGCATGCCGAGGCTGTTTATCAAGGGCGAGTCCACCGAAGTGGTGGAGAGTGAGGGAGATGTTGGCTGGCTCATAATTTGATCAATCGCAAAAGTGTTAATCTATGTTCCAGAGTTGCCTGATGGCGATGTTTTTTTAGTTAAAAACAATGCGTTTGGCATTCGTCACCAGCGTTTGAGTCTTGACGCCCGACTCGTCTGATTCGATTGTGGTCGTTCAATCCTCTAGATTACACCGCCCCATGCCTATCAAACTCGTATCAACTGCTGCCAGCTCCCTCGCCATCCTTTTCAGCCTCTGGTTCCTTGTTTCAAGCTGGAACAACCAAAATCTCCAGCGCGGGCTCCAAACCCAGCAGGATGAAATCCAAACCCACCAACTCGCCATCCAAAGCCAGCAGCAACAGATTCAGGCGCAACAGCAGCTCATCGACTCCGCATCCCAACTGGCTAACCAAGTCGGTCCTTCGGTAATTCGTGATCTGCAAGCTCTGCAGATTCAAAATAAAAACCAAAAAATTTCCTCGCTCCTACGGAAATATGGCATCGAAGCAAAACCAAATTAACCCCCCACAGATAATAAATCCATGGACGAATACACCAACGAACAGATGATTTCACAGACCCAAGCCTCAGAAAATATCCATCTTCCACTGGCTCTCATTGCCTTCGCCTTTGCTGTGTTTGTGTTTGCTCAAATCAGCAGCCTCGGCCAAAACGCTCGGAGCATGAAATGGCAGGCAGAGAATCTGGATAGGCAAATCACCTCGCTTGCAGACTCCGAGAAAAACCTCACCCAACTCATTAAACAACGCGAGTCTCTCGTCCAGCAATCCCAACAAGTGCAAGCTCGATACACGGAACTGCTCTCCGACCTCATCAATCTTGCTGATACGGATGCCGATGCCCGCGCCGTTGTCGATAAATACAAAATCCAACGCCAGCAGAACGCCCCCGCTTCCGAATCCGCAGCCAAGCCACAAGCCACGCCCTGATCCCTCGACGCGATTGGGCATGAAAACCCTGCTCCTAACCGGTGCAACCGGTTTTGTGGGTTTCAACATGCTTGCCCGAGAAGCGCAACAGGGCACACGCATTCTTGCTCCTGTGCGCAACGCGGAAAAACTCTGGCGGAGGCTTGAGTGTGAGGGGATTTCTCATGCAGATATCGTTCCTCTAGAAACTGACCCTTCAAAGTGGGGCGACATGCGTCCAACGCACGCCCTCCTTTCTGCCGGAGTTCTTTTTGCTAGGAATCGCGAAGAATACCACAGCGTCAACGTGGACTGGACCGTTCGAGTTCTTGACGCCCTGCCCAGCGACTGTCGAGTGGTTGTCCTTTCCTCCCAGGCCGCCGGGGGGCCGACTCCAAAAGGTTTCCAAGCCAGAAGGGAAACAGATGCCGACACTCCCCTGACGATGTACGGGCAATCGAAACTCGAGCTCGAGCGAGCGATCAGCCGCATGCACCCGGGGCGGGCCATCACCATTCTCAGGCCGCCCATGGTCTTGGGGGCGGGCGACAGCGCAACACTACAACTTTTTAAAATGGCAGCAGGCCCTATCAGACCCAAATCAGGCCTGAGAAAGAAAGAATACAGCTTTATTGATGTCCGTGACCTTCTTGATGCGGTTCACGTCGCTTGGCAGGGCAACCACGTTGGACCTTATTATATCGCCTCGGATCGCTCGATTACCGACCTTGAACTCATTCACTCCGCTGCAATTTCCTGCAATGCCAATGGGGTGACCGTTCCCTTGCCTCACCTTTTCATCAAATGCCTCTCCTGGATCGTGGACTCCCATCCAAAACTCCGAGCCTCAGCCCCTAGCCTCACCCGGGACCGAGCACTTGATCTGTGGGTTGACCGCTGGGTAGTGGACTCGTCTTCCTTCCGAGAAACAACTCACTGGGAGAGTAAACACACGCTCGAGCATTCCCTCCAAAGCGCCTGTGATTTTTATGTTCGCACTGGGCAGCTGAATATAAAGAGTAAAAAGCTCTCATGAGTTTACCGAAAAAATCCTCACTATTCACAGGTCGGAATACATCTCATGAAAGCTCCTCAGGCGATTTTCATCCACAGGAGCGGAACATTCATCTTGAAGTAGGCGCTGCAGAAACAGCCTCGGAGGGTTCTTCGCATTCAAAACGCCGCAGGAGGAGAAGTGCTCAGAATTCCTCAGCTCGCTTGCCACTCCAAAAAGGCCCATGGAAACTTCAACTTCTGATCATAGTTGGCATATTGGCACTTCTTCTGGTCTCAAATGTCATGGTCGGCCGATTGTTTTTTTATTCTGGACTCTCCGAAGGCATCCAGCGCGCTAAGGAAGCCCGCACCCCATCGAGGAACGGAGAAGCTCTCCGAGAGGGAATCCCGAATAAAGCTTTTGCCGCACTACTGAATTTGCGCGATTCCAAGCCCGACCGACCCACTACGGAAATGCTCACGATGCTTTCTCTGCAGGTCCTCAGCGACACACTGGATGAAAATCTCCCGTCCTACTTCGCCCAAGGCCACACGACGGCAGAGGATTTTTGTGCCGCATATATCGCCATGAGACTCGGCGATTTTGGCAAGGCCGCCGCAATTCTTCGCGCCACCGAGTCATCCATACCCGCCGATCTCTTCAATTACCTCGTGAATGACCCCGTCATGCGCCGATTTGCGCACGAACCTCGGGTCATGGGGTTTTATGAAGAATCTTGATATTTGTTGGGCAATACCTTGCAATCGCCAGGCATGAATCCCATCTCCGCTGATCAACTCCTCTCCGCGCAGTCCTGGCGCTACGCCACCAAGCAATTCGACTCATCGAAAAAAATCCCATCCGATCTTTGGTTGGCTCTCGAAGAGTCACTCGTTCTTTCGCCTTCCTCGTACGGACTCCAGCCTTGGCAGTTCTTCATCGTCACAAATCCTGACCTCCGAGCCAAGCTACGCCCGCATTCTTGGAACCAATCCCAAATCACAGACGCCTCGCACCTGGTCGTTTTTGCCGTCCCCGACAAGGTCGATGTGGCCTACATGGAAAAATATCTCACCCGCATGGCTGAAGTTCGTGGAGTGCCACTCGACTCACTGAATTTCTATCGAGATATGATGATGGCCGACGTCATTGCCGGTCCGCGCCAAGCTTGGGTGCGCGAATGGGCAGCTCGCCAGGTCTATATCGCTTTGGGAAATTTCATGACCTCCGCCGCACTCATCGGCGTGGATACCTGCCCGCTCGAGGGCATCGACCCGCGCGAATACGACGCCATCCTCGACCTCCCCGCCAAGGGCTACAATACCATCGTCGCCTGCGCCGCCGGTTATCGCTCCGCCGATGACAAATACGCCACCCTTCCCAAAGTCCGCTTCGAAAAAAGCGATCTCGTTCGGCATCTGTAACCCGAATTCCAGAAAATTAACCACAGAGCAACTGTGTTTTTCAGCAAGGGGAAAGTTGATGTTTTTTGAGGAGGGCATGGATGTGAATGAGGAGTTTTCGCATGGCTGCGACGATGGCGCATTTGTAGGGTTTGCCTCGGTCACGC
>Ga0214921_10002480_pt1 | contig 29898 bp, 39 predicted proteins | sample LL1505_MetaG_FD_177992 | JGI IMG/M metagenome (GOLD analysis project Ga0214921, IMG submission 177992) | Freshwater microbial communities from Lake Lanier, Atlanta, Georgia, United States - LL-1505 | ecosystem: Environmental > Aquatic > Freshwater > Lake | place: USA: Georgia | collected...
ATAGGTTTTGTCGGTGTATTCGAAATATGCCATCATTTTTGCTTCCTTCTTTTGACAGGGTCTCTCTGTTTTGATTACTTTCCTTATATAGTAATGAAAATATTTTTATTATGTCCTTATATCATTTTTTATTCACTTTTTATTATTTTAATACTTTTTAAAATTTCTTCCTTTTTTATTTCCACTTTATTCAATAGGTAAGGTAATGGTGATTTCAGGAGGATTATTTACAATGTCTTCGTCAAAACATATTTCTTTCAATAAATTAAAAAAGCAAATTATTGGTTTATGTGATCGTTTTGAATCAAAACATTGTAAAAAAACTACTAATTTAAAAGAAAATTTAAAAACATTGTTAAATATGAAAAAACAAATGTTAACTGAATTAAACAATGATGGTTTGATAATCAATCCAAAAACAATTGATAATATATTAGAACAATTAGATTCATATAAATCATTACAAATAATCACTAAAAGTGATAATAATGAAATAATATCAAATTATGTTAATCGATTAGAAAATACCGATTTTAATAAATTTATTTATTATCCTAAAAGCAAAATAGCACAATTACATAAAATATTATTTTATTTTATATATAAACTATTAAATCATTATACATCTGAATTATATATAAATTACGATACTGATAAATATAAAATATTATTACAATGTTATAATCATATTTCTTCATTCAATAATAAAGCGACTGAGGAAAATATTTTAAATTCTTTAAATACCCTAAAAACCAATATATTAAGAATTTTAAAAACTGATAAAAATATCGAAAGCATAACATCAATAAAAGGTGGTAAAATTTTTAATTATTTTAAATCTAATGAAAATGAAATAGAACTTACAACTGATAATATCGATAAAAACTGTGATGATGTTTTAGAATCTTTATATAGCGAATTTGATAAACCTGATATATACACACATTTATTAAATGAATATAAAACTCAATTAACAAGTCACGATAGTGATACAAGTCCTAAAAGCAAAAAACAAAGAACAACATCACAATCACTTAGTAAAGAATTAGTTAATACTAATGTTAATGCCATTTTTACTATTAATATTATTGATAAATTTGCTCCTGCTAGTTCAACAGAATTGGACCCCAAAACTTATATACAATATTTAACCCTGATGTATTATTTAAAATTTGAAAAATTATTATGGTATATAATAATTCAAATTATTAATAATAAAAATAATATTGAAAAATTTATTAAAGATCAGGAAGAATATTTAAAATCATTAGAACCTTATCGTAAAATAACTATATACACTTATACAACATCGTTTTATAAATTATATAATACCTGGAAAACTGATAAAAGTGTCATAACTAATTTTAAAACAATTTTTTCAAACGATGAATTATATACTAATTGTAATACATTATATGAATCATTCGTTAATTCTAAAACAGTGTTTTATTATCAAATTCGAATTGTTTTATTTAATAAAATAGCGTCTATAATAGGTGATTATTCTAAATTAGATTTTGATGATCAATTTCCTATAAATTACGAAACCCCAAAATTAGAAGATGTTATATTAAAATTGATTGATATATATCCAAGTCATAGCGAAGAAATATATAAACTATTTCCAAACAATGATTTAACGATTGATGATTATAATACTATTTTATTATTATTTGGAGAATTATTAAATGAAATAATATATAATGCACCTCGCATAACTCCTGGTAATGAGTTTACAGCATTTAGAGGATCAAATAATAATTACATTAAGAATATGGCAGGTTTAGAGAAAAATGGTAGTTACAATAATACCAGATTTTCATCATATAGTGTAAATCCTTCATTGATAGAACAAATATATTATTATTTCTATAATTTACAATATAAAACTGTATCACAAACAAGACAAGACGAATTTAGAAGATTATATGAAATATCATTTACATCTGATGCTATTCTTTTATTTGCAGCTCCAGTTTCTAAAAACCCTCTCGAATTTGAAATTATATCTGCTGAAAATTCAATTATAAATATAACAGATAATAATATTATCAATATTTATCGATATAATAAAAGTGATTATGATATTTATGAAGATGTTTATAATTTTGAAGAAGATAATCTTTTATGCAAAGAAGATAGACAAAAAATAAATTTACTTCGAATTGTTTCTTAAAAATTATATATTATTATTAAAGATATGAATCAAAAATTGTGTCCTTATGGTAAAATTTTAAATCCAGTTTCGAATAGATGTGTTTTAATTACTGGTTCTATTGGTAAAAAACTTTTACAACCAGTTAATAAACCAATCATTGATATTATTAATAAACCAATAACCTATAATGTTACTGAAAATGATGTAATTACAGATCCAGCTGGATTGCACTATATGAAATCAAGTTTTTCAGGTGCCGCAGGTGCTTCGCATAAAATCTATTCTTTATTAAATAAAGATAAACCAAATGCTAATGTAATTAAACATTTTTCTCAATTTAAAAATCGAGACGCTTTATATGAACATAATTTTGAAAATAAATCAGTTGCTATATTTTCAAAATATAATATCAAAGTAATTCACGCCATAGGTCCTGATTTTACCAGTTCCAAATATTTGAAATCACTATTAGATAAAGACGACGAATTATATAATATTTTCTTTAAATTATATAAAGATATATATAAAGCATTTTATTTGCAATATAAAAAAAATAACAACTTACACCTCAGATTATTGCCAATATCAACAGGTATTTTTATAAATAATGATCCAAAATATAAAAAGAAATTATTCAAAATATTTTTGAGTATTTATTTAATCTTGAATAAAAAATATAAGATTACACCAACTATTTATTTGTTTGATAAAGATGATTATAAATTATTTAAGTCTTTTTGAATTTTTTCTTCCACCTCTTATTGCTCTAAATCCAGCAGGATCTGTTAAATATTTATCTACATTTTCAAATATTTGACTATAATCACCTAATCTTTTATATAATGGTTTACCATCTATAGTCATTCTTAATATTTTTTTCAATTCATCTTTTTTTTTATCATTTCCTCTTAACATTGGATTAGATATTTCTGCACACATTAATAAATTTCTAATTAATCCTTCCTCTTCACGACTATCTTCTTTTATTTCATTTACACCTTCTTCTATAGTTTTTAACAATTTAGCTATTTCTTTTATTTCTATTGGTTGTGGTGTACTTATTAGAGTAGTATCTACTAAATTAAACGGACGATTTGATAATATACCATATGGTTTATTATGATTATTATATGCTTTCATTACTGGTATACCTAGCATATCATCAGAAACATCTGGTAATACAGTTTCATCAAATAATGAATAATAGGATATAGATTGTGGCGCTGATATAAATTCAAATTCTGTAGGATAAACTGACAAAGGTGCAACAATTAAAATTCTTGTAAATGGTCTTATAACTGTTCTATATAATACTGCACCTGGCTGCATAGATCTTGTGCCACCATCGTCCGTATACATAAAACTCTCAGCAATATTAAAATCAAATGTATATGAACTTAATCTATTTGATACAAAAGTTTTTTTCTGCATATCACCTGTGATTCTCTTAGCAATAGCAATCGGTGCACCACCACGAATATAATGCGTTTTAGATCCTCTATAACAATAAATATTTTCTCTCACTGGAGGTGCATATTTTATTATTTCACTTAAATCTTCCATAAAAATATCTAATATTTTTTCCCACGCTGCTTGATCAAATATATGATAAAACTGTGAATAATTATAAATACCAAATCTGCTCAGATCTAACCATTTTTCATATGATCTGCCAATTGTGGTTTCAAATAGTTGAGTCAATCCTTCGCTAAGTAAATATTTATTAATTTGTGGAAAAAAGGAATCACTAATATTAGTTAAAAGATTTTTAGAAAACCAATTTCGATTATATGGACTTGATTTATATGTACAATATACATTAAAACTTTCTTGTTTTGTATAATCGGCTATAATTCTTTTTTGTTCTACAGTTAAACTACTAAGATAAATATTTTGATCTCTAATTAATCTTTCAATTGCTTTTTGATTATTAATAAAATTATATTCAAATGCTGTTACAATATCTTTATTATATTCAAAACAGTGAAAATGTTTTCTTAATTTTAATGACGTATCTCTTGTTTCTTGTTTTGATGTTTCATAATCTATTACATTCAAATTATTGATTTCAATTTCTATTTTTATATCGCTAATATGTTTGTTATTGTTATCTATAAATGTTTTTAAAGCTGGAACAGAATTAATCATAGCATTTGCTTTTTCATCAGCATTACCGTCAATATAATTTTCTAAATCTGTATTATCATCTGAAGTCAAAGCACCATAACATTCTATATTAGTAATTAGATTTTGATCTGTTGTAAACATTTTATATTTAAGTGATTCTCCTCCTTTTTTCTCACTATCAAATACTTTTGAAGTTCTTTCATTCCATAATACTCCATTATTGGTATTTTTAAATTTTTCGTCTATTTTATTAATTTCCTCTAACTGATTATCTGGTAAATCAATAAAAAACTCTACATCTATATTTTTATGTTTATAATTATCAATACTAATTGGTTTTATACTAATTGGTTCTGTTTTTGGTAACGCATCATATAATATTTTAATTTTATGTTGTAAAGTTGTAAAGTTTTGTAAATCAGATGGATCGAAATATATATTATTATTAAAAAATTTTTGCATCAATTGAATTTGATCTGATTCACTATCACTAAATTCTACAGGTTTAACAACAGAACTCAATTTTGATTTTAATAATTCTTTGTTATAACTATCAATTGCATTAATAATTTGAATATAATTAATTGAGTGTGATAATAATATTTCAGATATTCTTTTTGGATCATATGTATAAGATCTTGATAGAGATTTAGTATCTACACTACTAAAACTAGGTAATGAATTAACAGTTCTAAAATCTAATATAGTTTTAGCTCTATCTTGACTGCCTAAACCACCTTTTTTTATCTTTTTCATATTTAATTAAATTAAATATATTTAAAGCTGTTAATAAATTATTTTTATATACAAATGAAGTCATTAATAAAAGGTCTATTATTATCATTTTTGTTATCTACTTCAGGTTTTATAGTTAATAATAATATATATCAAAAACAATTATCAAAATCAATTTCCTTAAGATCTTCAATAAACAATAATAGTTTTCCAATAAAACGAAATGCAACCATTTATAAAATGGTTTTTAATGATAATGATAACAATAGTGATAATGAGTTTATTTTTATGCAATTATATTTTTATAGTGTGAGCACAATATATTTATTTAATTTTATTATAAATCATATAAAGTAATAGTAAATATTTTTATTTAAAAATAAAGCAATGGATAACAATACTATAGTTCCGGTTATAGTATGTATAGCAAAGAATGAATATAATTATATTGAAGAATTTGTCAAATATCATTTAGCTTTAGGTTTTAGCCATATTTATTTATATGACAATCAAGATGTTCCTAATACTTATGTAAAAATACTAGAAAAATATATACATAAAATGACAATAATTCATATTGCTGGTAATAATCACAAATTTAGCGTTCAGGGTATTATTTTAAATCATTTTCAAAATGTTATATTAAAACATAATAAAAATATTACACACGCCGCTCATATAGATATTGACGAATATATTGTATTAAAAAAACATAAGAATATTTCAGAATTAATAAAAGAATATATAAAAGGTGATTGTTCTGCTATTGGTATGAATTGGAAATTTTTCGGATCTTCTGGACATACTAATTACACATCTGAGCCTATAACATCACGATTCACAAAATATGGTAAAAACGGAGACAAACATATCAAAACAATATGTGATGTTAGATTATCAAAAGGTTTTGATAATCCACATTATCCAGAATTGATTAAAGGATACAATAAATCAACAAATGGAGATATTATAATAGGCCCTTTTAATTTTAATCCTTGTTATGATGTAGTACAAATTAATCACTATAAATGTAAGACATTAGAAGAATATAAAACAATAAGATTAAGAGGAAGAGCAGATAAAACAAATAAAGATCAACCTTCATATAATGTTAAAACAATAGAAGAAGATTTTAAACAATATGATTTGAACGATGTTGAGGATTTAACAGCAAAACATTTTTATGAAAATATCAAGGAAATTTAATAATTTTATTTATATTATTTAATTCGTGCACATCAAGTTTTTTGATTATATTATTTGAAACGGTATTATATTTAGTTGTAGTATTTTTCCAAAATGCAAATAAATATTTTTCTGGTTTCTTTTTATTAATATCAATGGATGGATACATTCCATTTTCATATAAAATTGCAGGATGGGATATTTTATATTTGCTTAAATATAAATATGGTATTCTTTCATAAATAAAAGGATGATAAGAATATCTCAATTTTCCAAAAATTTTCATCATCATTTCATTATCCAATTCACTAGAATATTCAATATAACTCCATAAAAGTTTTTGAATTTCTTGATTCGAATTTATAATATCTTTGCATTTTTTGAATACATTAATATAATCTGACATTATTTTTGGTCTAGCAATCCAATAATTGCTATAAAATTCTATAAATTTATTACCAAATACAAAATCCTTAGGATAACCCAATTCCTCAAATAATAATTTCAAAATTTTTTTATTATTTGGTTGTTTATTATCAATAACATCTAATAATTCGCGATCGTCTATTACATAAAATGGTATTACATCATATTTATTATAATATAAAAAATCACATAATTTATAAATATCAGGCAATACTACTTTTGATTGCACTTTCCAGGATAACGTACCTACATAATCATAATCTTTCCATTCCTCATAATTTTTAGGAAGCCATTCATCATACATATAATTTTCAAATAAAATACTTGGTGGCAATATAACAAACCTTGCCCAATTATAATGTCCATATATATTTTTAGCTATTTTTAAGGTATCTTCGCTATAAGTCAGTATATAAATAAGTACTTTGGCAGATGGCATTATATAAAATTATATATATACTTTTATATAAAAATGTATAAAAAACTACAAAAAAACTTAAAAAATGATTTAAGGATAATTAATTAAATAATTATCCTATTAACTTCTGGATCTATACCAAAATGACTGACAAGTTGATTGCGCGTCTTCAGAATCTTATTCTTGATTGCACTACGGAGCCATCTAAGAAAGATTTAGCAACTGCAGTTACTAAGGTATTTAAGGATAAAGCCGCCAAAGCCAAGGAGGAGAAAAAGCAAGCTGACGATAAACCAAAGCGTAAACCATCAGCTTACAATAACTACTACAAGGAACAATCGGCGATTCTTAGAGCTCAAGAAGCTAATAAGCCCAAGGAAGAGCGTATGAGTGCTAAGGAAAAGATGGCGCATATTGCTGCTATGTGGAAAGCTACAAAGCAACAAAAGACTGAAGAAGCTGCTGAGGCATTTGCATCAGCGTCTGAAGATGAGCCTGAAGAGCCTGAAGAGGAAGAAGAGCCAAAACCTGCTGCTAAAACGGCAAAAGGTGGTGCTAAAAAGGCTGCACCAGTGGCGAAGAAGGACGATAGCAAGAAAAAGCAAGCACCAGCTGCTCCCAAGTCAAAGAAAGGTAAGAAGACAGAAGAAGAAGTTGCTAGTGAGGATGAGGATGAATAAATAGGAAATTGGAAGAGAAAATGACAAAAAGAAATTTTTGTCATTTTTTTGACTTTATTTTTATTCATTTTCAATATCTGTCTCAGCTCCACTTTCATATTCTCTATCCAATATATCGGATATCATATAATATAAGTGTGCTGTTACATTACTGATATTCGGGTAATGCATTTGATAGTCAGGATATCTAACGATCAATTGTTCGACAATCTCGTAAATATCATCATAAATTTCGTTTTCACATCTACGATGATATTCGCTGATAACTTCGGCAATAAAGGTAGCTTCGGCAAATGGTGTTGTAGTAGTCATTTCAATCACAATTATACTATTATAATTGTATTATCCTTTTTTATCAATTTACTAAAAAATTAAAACAAAATTATTATTTTTATGAAAATGACAAAAAATTCTTTTTGCCATTTTTGTTATTTAATATTATTGCTTTGCTTTCCACATTGCAAGAATATATGCCATCTTTTCCTTGCCACTCATACGCTCTTCCTTGGGCTTATTAGCTTCTTGAGCTCTAAGAATAGCCGTTTGTTCCTTAACAAAGATATTGTAAGCACTTGGTTTGCGTTTACTTTTTTTTTCGTTAAGTTGTGCGACTTTTGCATTATAGACTCTGGTAACAGCATCAGATAAGTCTTTCATTGACGGTTCGTCACCACAATCGAGAATATAATTCTGAAGGCGTTGAAGAAGTTGTTTGTCAGACATTTCTTTTTGATCCACAAGTTAATAGGATAATTATCAATTTAATCTAACAAATCATTTTTTTACTATTTTCGATTTGTTTAATACAAATGACAAAAATTGCTTTTTGCCATTTTTTTTGACTTGCCTTTTTAATCGTCGTCACCAGAAACAGTGTCTGCGTCGCTAACTATTCCATCATCTATATATTCGTCTACCTTGCAGTATAAATGATATTGAATCTGACTAAGACTCGGATTCCGGTAATGACTCTGATAATAATCGTTGAAATTTGGGTATCTGGTGAGAAATTCGTCGATGATATCATAAATATCGCTAAACATATGATTATTAGTCAATCTAATACCATATTCATCGGCAACTGCTGCAACAAAGATAGATTCGTTAAATGGTGCTGTCATTTCTGATACAATCACGATAATTGTAATCATATCATTATTTCACTTTTTATTTAATTATTATAATATCAATACAAATTTTAATATTATAGAATAAAAAAGTTAAAAAATGGAATTATTAAATTGGATAGAAAAAGATAAATTAAATTGGTTTGAATTGTCAAAAAACGAAAACGCAATTAAGTTATTAGAAGAAAATATTGAAAAGATTGATTGGTCAGCATTATCGCGAAACCCTAGCGCAATACCTATATTAAGAAAACATCAAGATAAAATAAAATGGTTACATCTTTCCTTAAATCCAAATGCGATGGAACTGTTAAAAGAGAATCCCGAAAAAATAAACTGGATATCATTATCAGAAAATCCTTCTGCTGTTGAATATCTTTTAAATGAAAATCCGGATAAAATCAATTGGTATATGTTTTCACGAAATCCAAATGCAATAGATTATTTAAAATTGAATCAAAATAAAATAAATTGGTCTGGTTTATCAACAAACCCTAGTGCAATTGAACTATTAAGACGAAATCCAGATAAAATAGATTGGATGTTATTGGGAGTTAATCCGCGTGCATTAGAAATTTATAATATTTATCCGAATAAAATAGATTGGATTGCTATTTCAGCGAATCCAAATGCAATGGAACTTATAGAAGAAAACGAAGATAAGATCAACTGGAATTATTTATCTAAAAATCCTAATGCTATAGAATTATTAAAAAAAAATAAAGATAAAATCAATTGGGTAGAATTATCAACTAACCCAAATGCTATATCATTATTAAAAGCAAACAAAGATAAAATCAATTGGTATTACATATCAAGAAATCCTTCAATATTCAAACAAAAAAGTGTTATTAGCAACATAATGACAAATTTAAATGTATTCATTAAGCATTATCTTATAAAATGGTTAATTCATATAATTAGATATTAGAAAATATGATATGAAACTTGCTATAGAAACAAAAGCTATTTCTTGTTTAGGTAATCTGTATACTTTTTCTAGACAGTAAATTATATTATATAAAATAATCAATAATAGTGATGGTATAATTTTCCAATTATTAAAAAATGGTTCGATTCCATAATTAAAATAAATAAAAACGAATGGCAAAATATGTAATAGAATATCTACAGCATATTTTGAATATCCGTCTATGATTATTTCTTTATCATTGTATTCAATATAATATTTGCGTGGATTGACATAAGAAAAATATAATCCCATAAACATAACTATAAATGTCAAAAACGACAATGAAAATATTTTTTTTGTAAAATTATGGAATATGATTAATACACATACCCATATTGTAAAAAAATCGTGTATCATTTTAATAAAAAATGATAATTTTAATTTTCAATTAAAAAATTATGGTACCATTAAAATTACTTGATTGGATTGATAGAAGAAATTTGATTTGGGGGTTATTATCATCAAATGAAAATGCGATCGATCTTCTCAAAGAAAATCCTGATAAAATCGTTTGGTCTATATTATCGGGCAATCCAAATGCTATTGAACTTCTCAAAGAAAATCAAGATAAAATATATTGGTTTATATTGTCAAGTAATCCAAATGCGATTGAACTCATAAAACAAAATTTAGATAAAATCAATTGGTCGGCATTGTGTGCTAATAATAATGCTGTCGAAATTCTTAAAGAAAATAAGAACAAAATCGATTGGGATTTATTATCAATTAACCCAAATGCGATTGAACTGCTAAAAGAAAATAAAGATTATATACATTGGTCTGTATTAGCAAATAACCCAAATGGGATTGAACTTCTCAAAGAAAATATTGATAAAATCAATTGGTTCTTATTATCTAAAAATCCGAATGCTATTGAAATTCTGAAAGAAAATCAACATAAAATTGATTGGTCTATATTATCAAAAAACCCAAATGCAATTAAACTTTTAACTGAAAACAAACATAAAATAAATTATATGATTTTATCTTCAAATAAAAATGCAATCAAACTCCTCAAAGAAAATATTGATAAAATCAATTGGACTATATTATCTGCCAATCCTAATGCTATTGAAATTCTCAGAGAACATCAAGATAAAATTAATTGGTCTATATTATCAATTAACCCAAATGCTATTCAACTTCTTAAAGAAAATCAAAGTAAAATAGATTGGTATAAGTTTTCAACCAATCCTTCTATATTTACATATGATTATCAAAAAATGCGAGATTCACATAAAGACCTAAAAGAAGAAATCATTGCTGCCGCCTTAAATCCCTCAAGAATATTTAGATTAGCAGAAAAATACCAAAAAGACGAGGTTTATAAGGCATATTTTGAATATTAATGTTTTTTTGACTTGGATTTCACGATAATATATTTGATTGATCTCCACTTATTCCTAAATTCGCTATAATAAACGCAATTTTCGAATTCGTCTTTTGTTCTCATACCAAGGATACTATAGACAAAGTCGTATAGCGAATGAAATATTTCACCGGTTTCAATTGATGTAATGATTTCATTAACGCCATTTGTGCTATAAGACGCACAATGCATAATATTATTTTTGCGAATAGCAAACAAATAATATGCACGCTTTTTGATACGAAGATTACCTAACATAAGAAGGTTATAAATTTTTTTTAAATTTTTTAATCATATTTTTGTTTTTTTACTAAAAAAATGATAAAAAATTAATATTTTTTGGAATTATGAAGAAATTATTAGATTGGATAGATAAAGATAAATTAGAATGGTTTTATTTATCAGCAAATTCGAATGCAATTGAACTCATAATAGAAAACCCAGAAAAGATAAACTGGCATCAATTATCAACAAATATAAATGCAATCGAACTTTTAAAAGAAAATCCGGGTAAAATTTGTTGGTCTTCGTTATGTTGTAATCAAAATGCAATTGAACTCATAAAAGAAAATCCAGAAAAGATAAATTGGCATCAATTATCTAGAAATATAAATGCGATTGAGATCCTTAAAGCAAATCAAGACAAAATTTGTTGGTATTCTTTATGTTGCAATGAGAATGCAATTGAGATCCTTAAAGCAAATCAAGACAAAATAAATTGGGATATATTATCTTATAATTGTAATGCTATTGAGATTCTTAAAAAAAATAAAAATAAAATAGATTGGTCTCTATTATCGTGTAATTATAATGCTATCGAGATTCTTAAAGAAAATGAATACAAAATCGATTGGGAATTATTATGCGAGAATAAGAATGCAATCGAACTTATCAAAGAAAACAAAGATAAAGTCAACTGGTCTATTTTATCAACTAACCCAAATGCAATTGAAATACTCAAGGAAAATCAGGATAAAATAGATTGGACAATGTTATCACTAAACCCCTCAATATTTATTTATGATTATGAAAAAATGCGAAATTCCAATCAAGACCTAAAAGAAGAAATCATTGCAGCCGCCTTAAATCCAAAACGAATATTCAGATTACTTGAAATCTATGATAAAGACGAGGTGTATAATGCATATTTTAATTACTGATATTAAAAATAAATATATATTTAATTAAAATAACTAAATGCTACAATATTTATTTTCACTTCTAAGTTCTTTGGCATATAGTAGTGATGTATTATTCGGAAAACTTGCGTTAGATGAAATGCCATTTGAAATTTTCTTATTTTTTTTGAGCATTTGTTATACAATTTTTGGCATAGTTATTTATATATATAACTACAGCAAAATAAATAATTATATATTACAACTAAAAAATAGAAACATTATATATTATGCTATTTTCGCAATTGTTGTAGGTACAATATTAGCAGACTGTTTTATGTGGTATGCAATTAAAATAAGTTCAAAAATAAGTTTACCAATAGTTATAACTTTAATACACTCTGCACCTATATTATCTTTACTTATTGTTTATATTTATTATAAGGTTAGTTTAGACTATAGGGCAATTCTGGGAATATTTATATCAGTAATAGGTTGTTGCATAGCTGTATATTATGGGAAATCATATTAAAAAATTGATTAAAAAAGTTTAAAAAAAAATCAAAAATAATATAATCAATGATACCGATGAAATTATTAGATTGGATCGATAAAAATAAATTAAAATATAAGTATTTGGCAAGTAATCCTAATGCTATTCAATTTCTCAAAGAAAATCCAGAAAAAATTGATTGGTCTATATTATCAGACAATCCAAATGCAATTGATCTTATAAAAGACAATTTGAATAGAATCAACTGGTCTTTATTATCTAAAAATCCGAGTGCAATAGAAATCCTAAGAGCAAATCCCGATAAAGTTGACAATTTTTATTTAAGTGGAAATCCAGCTGCTATAGAATTTTTAAAAGAAAATCCACATAAAATTAATTGGTATAGTTTTGCTAAAAATCCAGCAGCAATTGATTATATGAGATCGAGACCAGATAAAATAATATGGAATTTGGTTTCTTGTAATCCAAATGCCATTGAATTTTTAAAAGAAAATCCAGATAAAATAAATTGGGAATTTATCTCAATTAATCCAAATGCCATTAGCCTTTTAAGAGCTAATATCGATAAACTTGATTATTATTATTTAAGTGAAAATCCTAATGCTATCAAAATCCTTAGAGAAAATCAAGATAAAATTGATTGGGATAATTTATCAAATAATCCAAATGCAATAGAACTCCTCAAACAAAACTTTGAAAAAATTAACTGGTTAGCTTTATCTGGAAATCCAGGAGCAATAGAACTTCTCAAAGAAAATCAAGATAATATTGATTGGTATATGATTGCAACTAATCCAGCTATCTTTAATTATGATTATAAACAAATGCAAGATTCAAATAAAGACCTCAAAGAAGAAATTATTGCAGCCGCCTTAAATCCAAAAAGACTATTTAAACTTCTGGAAGATTATGATAAAGACGAGGTTTATAATGCATATTTTAATTATTAACGAAATGACAAAAAATTTTGCCATTTTTGGTGGTTGGTTCGGTCACTCGTCGTTCTCTTCATCCTCATAAATATACATCAAATATGCGTGTTTAAGCACATATTTGTATTCAATGAAATTGTTGTAAAACAAACACGCATTTCCAGCAATGTCTGGTTTTTTGTCTTTATTTTCAACATCAACTAGATTATTGATCATATCAACAGGACCAACAAGCATATCGAGACGGATCATAAGATTAGAAGTCATTCTTAATGATGATAATCTAATTTAAATTTAAGTATCATTTTTTTAAAGTTTTTTATATTTTTAATACATAAAAAATGACATTCTTTTTATAAAAAGATTTTATAAAAAATGATACCAATGAAATTATTAGATTGGATCGATAAAAATAAATTAAATTGGTATTATTTATCAGGTAATCCGAATGCTATTCAATTTCTTAAAGAAAATCCACAAAGAATTTGTTGGAGTATGTTATCAGCAAATCCTAATGCTTATGATCTTCTTAAAGACAACATAGATAAAATCAATTATTATCATTTATTATTTAATCCGAATGCTATAGATTTATTGAATAAAGATAAAATACAATGGACTTTATTATCATTAAATCCTAATGCTATAAACATTCTCAAAGAAAATTTAGATAAAATTGATTGGTATAATATTGCAGCTAATCCGAATGCAATAGAATTACTCAAAGAATATCCAGATAAAATCAATTGGTCTATACTATGTTCTAATCCTAATGCAATAGATCTTATTAAAAGACATCCTGAAAAAATTGATTGGTATAATCTATCAGCAAATCCTAATGCAATTCATATAATTAATGCAAATTTAGATAAAATAATATGGTTTAAATTATCATTAAATCCAAATGGCATAAATATTTTAAAGAACAATCAAGATAAAATAATTTGGCATTTATTATCAGCAAATTATAATGCTATTGAACTTATCAAAGCCAATTTAGACAAAGTCAATTGGTTCTTATTATCAGCAAATCCGAATGCTATTGAAATCCTCAAAGAAAATCAAAATAACATAAGTTGGAATAATTTATCCACAAACCCTTCAATCTTTACCTATGATTATGAAAAAATGCGAAATTTTAACATAAACCTCAAAGAAGAAATCGTTGCAGCCGCCTTAAATCCAAAACGAATATTTAGACTACTTGAAACTTATGATAAAGACGAAGTATATAATGCTTATTTTAATTATTAATAATTGAAATAAAAATTGATAATAATTTTTGTTATTAAAAATATATCAAAACAGATGTTGCCAATGAAATTATTAAATTGGATAGATATAAATAATTTGAATTGGGCTAGATTATCGGAAAATCCAAATGCAATAGACTTATTAAAAACAAATAAAGAAAAAATTAATTGGCATTTATTATCATTAAACCCAAATGCAATAGAACTATTAAAAGAAAACATACAAAAAATTAATTATACTTATTTGTCCTCTAATCCTAATGCTATAGACCTTTTGAAATTAAATAAAAACAAAATTGATTGGAATATACTGGCCACTAATATGAATGCAATTGATTTAATCAAAGAAAATGAAAATAAAATAACTTGGAAATATGTTTCTTTGAATCCCAATGCTATTAAATTATTTGATGAAAATAAGTATAAACTAGAGTACTGGTACTATTTATCAGCTAACCCGAATGCTATAGAACTTTTAAAAAAAAATAAAGATAATATCAATTGGTCACAATTATCAGCTAATTCAAATGCTATTAACCTTCTCAAAGAAAATCAGGAAAAAATAGATTGGCGCCAATTATCAACTAATATAAATGCAATCGAACTATTAAAAGAAAATCCAGAAAAAATTAATTGGTTTCTTTTATCTGCTAATCAAAACGCTATAGAACTTTTAAAAGAAAATCAAAACAAAATTGATTGGTTTATGTTTTCAACTAATCCAGGAATTTTTACATATAATTATGAAAAGATAAGAAATCTTAATCAAGACCTCAAAGAAGAAATCATTGCAGCTGCTTTGCATCCAAAACGAATATTTAGACTAATTAAAGAATACGGTGAAGATATTATTTATGATATTTATTTGGATGATTGATAAAAATTGATTATTGACTATTTTTATTTTTTGTCATATCATATGTTGCCAATGATATTATTAGATTGGATTAATCCCGATAACTTGAATTGGGTGTATCTATCTAAAAATTATAATGCAATTGAAATGCTTAAAAGTTGTCCAAAAAAAATAAATTGGGGTTTATTGTCTTGTAATAAAAACGCAATTGATATGATAAAAGACAATTTGAATATAATAGACTGGTACTATCTTTCTTTGAATGAAAATGCAATAGAAATATTAAGGAAAAATTTTAATAAAATTAAATGGGATTTTTTTGCAACAAATCGAAATGCAATGGAAATATTAAAAGACCATCCTGACAAAATCTATTGGTCATTATTATCTTCTAATGCATCGGCAATTGAAATCCTTAAAGAAAATGAGACAAAAATTAGTTGGACTTATCTTTCACAAAATCCAGCGGCAATTAGATTATTAAAAGAAAATCCAACTAAAATACATTGGGATGAGTTATCATTAAATCCTAATGCTATTAACCTCCTTAGAGAGAATAAAAGCAAAATTAACTGGTGTTATTTATCTGCTAATTATAATGCAATAGAACTATTAAAAGAAAATCCAACAAAAATTAATTGGCGTCTATTGTCTGCTAATCCAGAAGCAATAGACTATTTAAAAGAAAATCAAGACAAAATTGACTGGAATATGTTTTCAACTAATCCAGGAATTTTTACATATGATTATGAAAAAATGAGAAATTCTAACCAAGACCTCAAAGAAGAAATCATTGCAGCTGCTTTGCATCCAAAACGAATATTTAAATTAATCGAAGAATATGGTGAAGATATTATTTATGATATTTATTTGGATGATTAATTATAAAAATTGATTTTTTGTTATTATGATATATTAAATACAAATGTTACCACCAATTATATTACGTGATTGGATAGACAAATCAAAATTGGATTGGGATGGATTGACAGAAAATATAAATGCTGTTGAACTTCTCAAAGAAAATCAAGATAAAATTAATTATATCTATTTATCAAAAAATAGAAATGCAATAGAAATCATAAAAAAGAATTTGAATAAGATTGACTGGAATATATTAAATATTAATCCATCGGCTATAGATATCTTAATAAAAAACCCTTTTACAATTCGTTGGAACTGTTTATCATATAATTCTAATGCCGTTGAAATTCTTAAAGAGAACATAGAAAAAATCAATTGGTTAGTATTATCAACCAATGAAAATGCAATCGAATTATTGAGAGAAAATCAAGATAAAATTAATTGGTTATATTTATCAAAAAATCCGAATGCTATAAAACTTCTAAGAGAAAATCAAGAAAAAATAGATTGGTTTTATTTGTCACAAAATCCAAATGCAATAGAATTACTCAAAGAAAATCCTGATAAAATTGTATGGTCTAGATTATCTTTAAATTCTAATGCCATTAAGATTTTAAGAGAAAATCAAGATAAAATTGATTGGGATATATTATCATATAACGAAAATGCTATTCAACTTTTAAAAGAAAATAAAAGCAAAATTAATTGGCACGGTTTATCAGCAAATCATAATGCAATCGAAATTTTAAGAGAAAATCAAGATAAAATTAATTGGTTTATGTTTTCAAGTAATCCAGCTATCTTTACATATGACTATGAAAAGATGCGAAATCTTAATCTAAACCTCAAAGAAGAAATCATTGCAGCTGCTTTACATCCAAAAAGAATATTCAAACTAATTGAAAAATATGGCGAAGATATTATTTATGACATTTATTTGGATGATTGATAAAAATTGATTTTTGACTATTTTTATTTTTGTTATATCATGCTGCCAATGATATTATTAGATTGGATTAATCCCGAAAACTTGAATTGGGCGTATCTATCTAAAAATTACAATGCAATTGAAATGTTGAGAAGTCATCCGAGTAGAATCAATTGGGGTTTATTGTCTTGCAATAAAAACGCAATTGAAATGCTCAAAGAAAATATTGATAAAATCAATTGGGGTTTATTGTCTTGCAATAAAAACGCAATAGAAATATTAAACGACCATCCTGATAAAATTAACTGGGAGTTGTTCGCAACTAATCAAAATGCAATGGAAATATTAAAAGACCATCCTGACAAAATCTATTGGTCATTATTATCTTCTAATGCATCGGCAATTGAAATCCTGAAAGAAAATGAGACAAAAATTAGTTGGACTTATCTTTCACAAAATTCAGCTGCAATTAAGTTATTGAAAGAAAATCCAACTAAAATTGATTGGGGAGAGTTATCGTTAAATCCAAATGCTATTAACCTCCTCAGAGAAAATAAAAGCAAAATTGATTGGTGTATATTATCTGCTAATCATAATGCACTAGAATTATTAAAAGAAAATTCAGAAAAAATTGATTGGCGTTCATTGTCTGCCAATCCAGGAGCAATGGATTATTTAAGAGAAAATCAAGATAAAATTGACTGGGATATGTTATCATCAAATCCAGCCATCTTTACTTATGATTATACGAAATTACGAAATTCGAACGAAGAGTTAAAAGAAGAAGTTATTGCTGCCGCCTTAAATCCAACAAGAGTATTCAAACTGATGCGAGAATATGACGAAGAAGCAGTTCATAACGCTTATTTCAATTACTGAGAGAATTAAAAATAAATACAAAAAAAATTGATTTTTGTATTTTATATAATTAATAATGGAGTCCAAAAAGACTATAAAAAAAAGGACAATGCCAGATTATATGGTTATTGATGACGAATATAAACCAATTAAAAAATATAAAAAGAAATATATATCAGCAACTTTAAAAAGACTTGTTTGGAATAAATGGATTGGCGAAGAGATCGGAAAAAGTAAGTGCACTTGCTGTAATGTTACAACAATAACGCAATTATCATTTAATGCAGGTCATATAATAGCTGAATTTAATGGAGGTGAAACGATTGTCTCTAATTTAAAGCCAATTTGTCAAAATTGCAATTCGAGTATGGGCACAAAGAATATGATAGATTTTATGAAATCATTCGAATAAAAAAATTGATTTTTGTTTTTTATAATATTAATTATTAAACGAATGGTTTCATTATCAGAACCACCTATGAAATTATTAGATTGGATTGATATATCTAAATTGAGTTGGAGTGCATTATCAGAAAATCCGAATGCTGTTCAACTTCTAAAAGCCAATCTAGAAAAAATTAACTGGACATTTCTTTCTTTAAATCATAATGCAATTGAATTATTGAAAGATAATGAACAAAATATAGATTGGTTTTATTTATCAGCAAATAAAAATGCTGCTGCATTATTGAAACAAAATTTAGATAAAGTCAATTGGAATTTTCTTTCAAGAAATCCGGGAGCTATTTCCATATTAACTGAAAACCAGGATAAAATAAGTTGGTCTCATTTGGCTGCTAATCCAAATGCTATAAACATTTTACAGCAATATAAAACTAGCAATAATTGGCTTTATTTTTCCTTAAATCCAAATGCTATTTCAATTTTAAAGAAACATCCGACTTATATTGATTGGGATTTTTTATCAGCAAATCCGAATGCTATTTCATTATTAAAATCAAATCCTAAAAAAATTAGTTGGTTTCATTTATCAGGGAATAAGAATGCGACAGAACTTCTTAAAAAAAACTTAGACAAAGTCAATTGGTATATGATTTCAGGAAATCCGGGAGCAATTGAAATACTCAAAGAAAACCAGGATAAAATAAGTTGGTTTCATTTTTCTACAAATCCAGCAATCTTTACCTATGATTATAAGAAGATGCAAGACTCAAACAAAGACCTAAAAGAAGAAATCATTGCAGCTGCATTGAATCCCTCAAGATTATTCAAATTAAAAGAAACTTATGATGAAAATGAAATATATAATGCCTATTTTAATTACTAAAAATAATAAAAAATGATTTTGTCATTTTTAATAAAAAACCAACAACAATGTTTATGAAGGTTGCTGATTGGATTGATAAATCAAAACTTGATTATAATTATTTATCAGCAATACCCGCTGCCATAGATTTATTAAAAGAAAATCCAGAAAAGATTAATTGGGTTAGGTTGTCAAAAAATCAAGCCGCTATAGATTTATTGAAAGAACATCCAGAAAAGATTAATTGGGATTATTTATCAGCTAACCCGTATGCGATAGATCTTCTCAAGAAAAACCCGAGAAAAATAAATGGAGATTATTTGTCTTTAAATCCGAATGGAATTGAAATTTTAAAGAAATATCCTAATAAAATAAACTGGCGATTCTTATCATTGAATCCCAATGCAATTGACTTACTTAAAAAAAATCAAAATAAAATAAATTGGTTAGGATTATCTTCTAATAAAAATGCAATCGAAATAATTAAAAACAATCTTGATAAGATTAGCTGGGATTTATTATCAGCCAATCCTGGAGCAATTGAGATATTAAAACAATACCCAGAAAAGATTAATTGGAATGCATTGTCATTTAATCCGAATCCTGAAGCAATTTCTATATTAAAAAAAAATCTAGATAAAATATGTTGGTACGATTTATCGCAAAATATAAATGCATCAAACATTTTAAAAGACAATATTGATAAAGTTGATTGGCTTTTATTATCTGCTAATTCTGGTGCAATAGACATACTTAAAACCAACATCGATAGAATTGAATGGTATCGATTATCTATTAATGAAAGTGCTATCAAACTTCTTAAAGATAATCAAGATAAAATTGATTGGGAATATTTATCAAAAAATCCTGGTATCTTTACCTATGACTATGAGAAAATGCGAAATTCTAATTTAGACTTAAAAGAAGAAATCGTTGCGAAGGCGTTACATCCAAAACGGATATTTAAACTAATTGAAACCTACGGTGAAGATGAGATTTATAATATTTATTTGGATGATTAGATATAAAAATTGATTGTTTTTGTTATTTAAAAATAATTAAAAAAAACCAATGTTACCTTTAAAATTATTGGATTGGATAGATATGAATATATTAGATTGGTTTTATTTGTCAGAAAATCCTAAGGCAATACAATTATTAAGACAATATCCAGAAAAAATAAATTGGTCAATGTTATCAGGCAATCCTGAAGCAATAGAATTATTGAAAGAAAATATTGATAAAATTGATTGGTATATACTCTCAGGAAATCCTAATGCTATAGAATTGTTAAAAGAAAATTTAGATAAAATAAACTGGTCTGTATTATCTACTAATATAAATGCAATAGAAATTTTAAGAGAAAATAAACATAAAATCAACTGGTTTTTATTATCAGGTAATATAAATGCAATCGAACTCTTAAGCGAAAATCAGGAAAATATAGATTGGAATATATTATCTGAAAATAAAAATGCGATAGACCTCTTAAAAGCAAATATTGATAAAATCAATTGGCGATATTTATCAGAAAATGAGAATGCCATTGAAATACTGAAAAAAAATGTTGAAAATATAAATTGGTATTATTTATCAGGTAATCCAAATGCTATTGAATTACTGGAAAAAAATAAAGAAATGATTCATTGGCGTATATTGTCAAGAAATCCCAATGCAATCAAATTATTAAAAGAAAATCCTCATAAAATAGTATGGACTACGTTATCATATAATTACAATGCTATTGATCTTATTAAAAATAATCTTGACAAGATTATTATCTATGATGGCTTATCAGAAAATATTAATAACATTGATTTATTAAAAGGCAATTTAGATAAAATTATCAATTTAAAAACATTATCTGCAAACCCAGCAATATTTACCTATGACTATGAAAAAATGCGAAATTCCAATTTAACTTTAAAAGAAGAAATTGTTGCTGCTGCATTACATCCTAAACGAATCTTTAGACTAATCGATGAATATGGCGAAGAAGAGATTTATAATATTTATTTGGATGATTAGATATATAAAAAAATAATTATTATAAATAGTAATTATGATTAAACAATTACCTGTTCAAGTATTAATTTATGTTTGCAATTATTTAATACAAAATAGGAATAAAATAATTAATAATAAAAAAAAAATCATTTCATAATTTTAATATAATAATTGCCTTTCTCATAACCACTATCGATGATATTAAATTCAGGTTTTAATTTTGTTATTTCATTATTTAATTCACCTTCCGAATAGATATTATAATATCTATAAAAGATTTGTCCAGTTTTGACAGATGTCCATTTAACTAAATTTGCATTTTTTGTAAAATTTTCAGCATTTTTATTAGGCAAAGTTTGGACTATTCCCCAAACCTCTATGAATGCTATTCCACCTGGTTTAAGTATTCTATAAATTTCATCTAATGTTTTTTTTCTATCATCATTATTATTTAAATGATGATAAGAAGCAATACAAATGATTCCATCAAATGTATTGTTATAAAAAGGGATATCTATCATAGATGCTTTTATTACATCAAAACCTTTTATTTTACATATTTCTACTAATTTAATAGAAATATCAATGCCTTTCATATTTATATCATTTCTATAATTCATATACTTACCATTTCCACAACCTATATCAAGTATTTTGGAATTTGATGGAAATTCATTTAAAAATGAAATAACACAAGGCCATAATCTAACTCTTGTTTTATCAAATTCATCAGCTATCGTATCATAAAAGTTTTCAATATTCATTTTTCAATCATTATAAATAATGATATTTACTTAAATAAGACAAATTATTTATTTTTATAGAAATAAATATAAAAAATGAAAATGTCAAAAACTTAAGTAAAATTACATATAATGGAAGCTTCCGCTATTGTTACTATTAGTTTTATTAGTATTGGCGTTGTTGGTGGAATTTATATGTTGGATAAACATATTAAAATACAAAAAGAAGAAAGAAGTATGTATGTAAAAGAAGAAATAAAAAAATTCAATGAAAGGTGGAATGAATGTAAGAAAAATCGTGAAAAAATAAATTTTATTACAAGATTTATAGATGAAATCCCAGAATTGTCGTATTACGAAGCCAAACAATTGCAAAACAAGCTTGGTAAAATTTACTTGGAATGGAATGATGAATGAGATGCTCTTATTCAAAAATAGTCAAATTTTTGGCTATTTAAATTTCAATCATCTAAGTAGATATTATAAATCTCTTCTTCGCCATATTCTTCGATTAGTCTAAAGATTCGTTTAGGATGTAATGCCTTTGCAACGATTTCTTCTTTTAAGTTTAAATTAGAATTTCTAATTTTTTCATAATCATAGGTAATAATAGCAGGATTACTTGAAAATATATGCCAATTGATTTTATCTTTGTTATTTTTGAGAATTTCAATGGCATTAGGATTGACTGATAAATAGTGCCAGGAAATTTTATCAGGATTTTCTTTTAAAATTGAAATTGCATTTGGATTTGTTGATAAACAATGCCAATTAATTTTTTCAGGATGTTCTTTTAAGAGTTCAATGGCATTTGGATTTTTTGACAAATTTAACCATTTGATTTTGTCTTTATTTTCTTTGAGTATCGAAATTGCATTTGGATTTTCAGATATATAATACCAATCAACTTTTTGTAAATTAGTTTTTAATAGTTCAATGGCTTTTGGATTAGAATTGGCTGATAATTGTTGCCAATTAATTTTATGAGGATTTTCTTTTAAAAGTTCAATAGCATTCGGATTTCTTGAAAGATTATACCAATATATTTTTTCTTTATGGTCTTTTAAAATTTCAATACCATTAGGATTAGATGAGAGAAAATACCAAATAATTCTGTGTGGATATTCTTTCAATAATTCAATTGCACTAGGATTGCCTGATAATGAAGGCCAATAAATTTTATCAGGATTTTCTCTTAACAATTGAATAGCTTCAGGATTAGTATTAGCAGATAATTCATCCCAATCAATTTTATCCATATTTTCTTTTAAGAATGAAATAGCATTTGGATTTTTTGAAAGGAAATACCAATTAATTCGTTCTGGTTTTTCTTTTAATAATTGTAATCCATTTAAGTTAATAGACAATCCACCCCAATCAAATATGTCTTTATTTTCTATTAAAATTTGGATAGCGTCTGGATTTATAGATAGGAAATACCACGACAATTTAGATTTATCAACCCAATCCAATAATTTTAAAGGTAGCATAATAATTATGATGAACAAAAACAATCATTTTTTAATCGTCTAGATAAATATTATAAATCTCGTTTTCTCCATATTCTTCGATTAGTCTGAATATTCGTTTTGGATGTAGAGCTTTTGCAATGATTTCTTCTTTTAGTTCTATATTCATATTTCTAATTTTTTCATAATCATAAGTAATAATAGCAGGATTAATTGATAATATATGCCAATTGATTTTATCTAAATTTTCTTTTAAAATTGAAATAGCATTAGGATTGCCTGATAAAAAGTTCCACGAAATTTTATCAGGATTTTCTTTTAAAATTGAAATAGCATTTGGATTTGCTGATAAACAGTGCCAATTAATTTTATCTAAATTTTCTTTTAAAATTGAAATAGCATTAGGATTTTCGGATAAATAATGCCAATCAACTTTTTCTAAATTATTTTTTAGAAGTTCAATAGCTTCAAGATTAGGATTAGCTGATAATTGTCTCCAATTGATATTTTTATAATTTTTTTTTAATAGTTCAATAGCATTTGGATTGCTTGAGATGTTAAACCAACATATTTTTTTTTTATTTTTTTTTAAAATGTCAATGGCATTCGGATTATTTGAAAGGAAATACCAATTAATTTTTTTAGGATTTTCTTTTAATAGTTCAATTGCACTTGGGTTTTCTGATAATAAGTCCCAATCAATCTTTTCAGGATTTTCTTTTAACAATTGAATAGCTTCAAGATTAGTATTAGATGATAATTCATCCCAGTATATTTTATCTATATTTTCTTTTAAAATTTCAATACCATTCGGATTTTTTGAGAGATAATACCAATTAATTTTATCTGGTTTATCTTTTATTAGTTCTATTGCATTTTTATTAATAGACAATAGACTCAAGTCAAATAAGTATTGATTATCTTTTAATATCGAAATTGCATTTGGATTTATAGCTAGATAGTGCCACGATAATTTAGATTTATCAACCCATTCCAATAATTTTAAAGGTAGCATATAATAATAATCTTAATTAATAAAAATATTCATTTTTTTAAAGCCATTGCAATCGTTTCTTCGTTTATTTCATTAGATAATAATTCAAACCAGGTTATTAAATTAATATTAAAAGTAAAATCTGGACTGGTTGATAATGTCTGCCAATATAATTTAGTTGGTTTTTTATCAATCATCAAAATATGTATTATAAATATATTCTTCACCATAGTCTTCAATCATTTTAAATATTCGTTTTGGATTTAAGGCGGCAGCAATAATTTCTTCTTTTAGGTCTAAATTGGAATTTCGCATTTCTTCATAATCGTATGTAAAAATAGCGGGATTTGTTGAAAAATATTTCCATCTTATTTTATCTTGATTTTCTTTTAAAAGTTCAATAGCATTTTTATTATATGATAAATTACACCAATTAATTTTTTCAGGATTTTCTTTTAATAGTTCTATTGCATTTTCATTGATAGATAATATAACCCAGTCAATTTTATCCAAATTTTCTTTGATTAAATTAATAGCGTTGGAATTTCTAGATAATATAATCCAATCTATTTTTTCAGGATTTTCTTTTAAAAGTTCGATAGCATTTTTATTTCTTGATAGCTGTTGCCAATTAATCAATTCAGTATGTTCTTTTAAGATTGGAATGGCATTTTTATTAGATGACAAATTAAACCAATCTATTTTATTTATATTTTCTTTTAAAAGTTCGATAGCATTTTTATTTCTTGATAGCTGTTGCCAATTAATAAATTCAGGATGTTCTTTTAAAATTGAAATGGCATTTTTATTAGATGACAAATTAAACCAATATATTTCTTTAATTTCTTTTTTTGTAAATTTAATTATATTATGATTTCTTGATAACATAGACCAGTCGATTAAATCATATTTTTCCTTTAAAATTGAAATAGCATTCGGATTTAAAGACAAATAAAACAAGTCCAACTTAGTTTTGTCTATCCAATCTAATAATTTCATCGGTGGCATTCGTTATAAAAATAACAAAAATACTTTTTATATTGACATTAATAATTAATATTCATCGAAATAAATACTATAAACCTCTTCTTCGCCGTATTTTTCGATTAGTTTAAAGATTCGTTTCGGATGTAATGCAGCTGCAATGATTTCTTCGTTTAGGTCTGATTTGAAATTTCGCATTTTTTCGTAGTCATAGGTAAATATTGATGGGTTTTTGGAAAATTCTTCCCAGTTAATTTCAGCTTGATTTTCTTTTAAAATTTCGATTGCATTAGGATTACCTGACAGTTGATTCCAGTTAATGCTATTAATATTTTCTTTTAAAATTGGGATGGCGTTAGGATTGGCTGAAAGTTGGTACCAGTCAATTAAATCTAAATTTTCTTTTAAAATTGGAATGGCATTAGGATTAGCTGAAAGTTGATACCAGTCAATCAAATCTAAATTTTCTTTTAATAGTTTTATTGCTCCGCGATTAGATGATAAGTAGTACCAGTCAATTAAATCAGGATTTTCTGTTAAAAGTTCTATAGCATTTGGATTAAATGATAAACATTCCCAATTAATTTTTTCTGGATTTTCTTTTAAAAGCTGAATGGCATTAGGATTTCCTGAAAGTTGACTCCAGTTAATACTATCAATATTTTCTTTCAAAATTGAAATTGCATTAGGATTAGCTGACAAATATAAATAATCAATTCTATCTGGGTATTTGCGTAAATAATTGATAGCATTGCGATTATGAGAAAGCGATCTTGAATGCAATTCTTCCTCATCATCAAAGATATCAAATATATTTGGATTAAATGAAACAAAGAAACTATCGATTTTATCAGGATTTTGTTTAAGCATTTCAACAGCATTCGGATTGATCGATAGTTTTTTCCAATAAATTTTTTCTGGATGTTCTTTTAAATAATCGATAGCATTTCTATTTTCTGATAATGTGTGATAGTCTAATTTAGATGCGTCTATCCAATCCAATAATTTTAACGAAATCATAATATATAAAAATCAAAATATTATTATCATTTTTTTTAAAAAATATATTTTTATTATTATAGATATAAAATGACAAGAGAAGCAACTTTCCACGGTCTCAATTGTTGGTATAAATATTTATTTGAAAAATTGGGTTGGATGTTACTTGCTAAAAGTCACGGTCATCAATTACAAATAGATGCATACAAAAATTCTGTAAATGAATTAATAAATCATTTAACACAAAAAACCAAATCAACAGTTGATATAGATAATAAAAATGATTTAAAAATATTACTAAAAAATTCTAAGATACTTAAAAAATATGTAAATGATACTTTATAAGATTGTTATTCATCAAAATAAATATTATAAATCTCTTCTTCGCCATATTCTTCAATTAATCGAAATATCCGTTTTGGGTGTAATGCCTTTGCAATGATTTCTTCTTTGAGATCTAAATTAGAGTTTTGCATTTTATAATAATTATAATTGAAAATGCTTGGATTAGATGACAAATAAGTCCAGTTTAGTTTATATTGATTTTCCTTAAATATTGAACTAACACAAGGATTAAATGCAATCATATTCCAATCTAATTTATCTTGATTTGCTTTTAATAATTCAGCCGCATTTGCATTCAAGGAAAGATTAGACCAATCTAATTTATCTTGATTATCTTTCAATAATGAGATAGCATTTTTATTAAATGATAGAAAATTCCAATTAATCTTTTCTGGATTTTCTTTTAAAAGTTTGATTGCATTGCTGTTACCTGACAACACATTCCAATTTATTTTTTCTGGATTTTCTTTTAAAAGTTCGATTGCATTTGAATTAGCTGATAGATAAAACCAATCAATATTTTCAGGATAGTCTTTTAAGATATCGATAGCTTTAGGATTCGATGATAATAACCCCCAATTGATTTTGTCTAAATTTTCTCTGATTAAATCGATTGCATTAACATTAGTTGATATTTGAGACCAATTAATTTTATGCTGATTATTTTTAAGCATATCGATAGCATTTGCGTTAGATGATAAATAGAACCAGTTAATTCTATCTGGATTTTCTTTTAATAGTTCAATAGCATTTAAATTTGCTGATAAACCATCCCAATAAATTTTATCTTTATTTGCTTTTAATAATTCGATTGCATTTATATTTAATGATAAATAACACCAATCTAATTTATTAATATCAATCCAATCTGATAATTCTAACGAAATCATAATAAAAATGATATAAAAAAATCAATATCATTTTTTATTAATGAGATTATTAGATTGGATATGTCCTGATAAACTTATAAATAATAATTTGTCTAAAAATCCAAATGCCATTGAATTTTTAAAAGAAAATCCTCATAAGATTGATTGGTATTATATATCTGAAAATCCTGAAGCTATTGATATTATCAAAGCAAATTTAGATAAAATTAGTTGGTTTTTATTATCAATTAATCCAAATGCAATTGAATTATTAAAAGCAAATAAAGATAAAATTAATTGGGAAATGCTTTGTTTAAATCCAAATGGACTTTCAATATTAGAAGAAAACCCTACAAAAATTAATTGGGACTTCTTAAGTCTTAATAGAAATGCAATTAAACTACTTGAAAAAAATATAAATAAAATTCATTGGGGTAATTTGTCATCAAATCCAAATGCAATTTCATTATTAAAAAAGAATTTAGATAAAATTGATTATTTCTATTTATCTGAAAATTATAATGCTATTCAGATTTTGAAACAAAATGAAGATAATATTGATTGGGAACTATTATCAGCCAACCCGAATGCTATAGAACTTTTAAGAAAGAATTATCTAAAAATTGATTGGGACACATTATCAGCCAACCCAAATGCAATTGAACTTTTAAAAAAGAATCCTAATAAGATTAATTGGTTTGATTTATCAAGAAATCCAAATGCTATAGATTTAATCAAAGAAAATTTAGATAAAATAAATTGGCATAGTCTTTCTGAAAATCCTAATGCAATAGAATTACTCAAAGACAATCAAGATAAAATAAGTTGGTTTAATCTCTCTAAAAATCCTGCTATCTTTACCTATGATTATAACAAAATGCGAAATTCCAATTTAGACCTAAAAGAAGAAATCATTGCAGCTGCATTACATCCAACACGAATCTTTAGATTAATAGAAACATATGGAGAAGATATAATTTATGATATTTATTTGGATGATTGATAAAAATTGATTATTAGCATTTAAATTTATAGTTAAATGATTCCATCTTCTAATTCAAGTATTGTATATCTTATGAAGGAAAATCCAAACAAACAGGATAAACTAAATTGGGTTATTAATCTATCTAATGCTGTTGTTAATGATTCTAATAAAAATCAAAAATTCGAAGTCAGGAAAACTTAAAATGAAATCAAAAAAAAGAATAAAAAATGATGTTTTTTATTTTTTAATTTAATTATAATGATTTCATTAAAATTATTGGACTGGATAGATAAATCTAAATTAGATTGGTATTATATATCATCTAATCCTTGTGCTATAACTTTAATCAAAGAAAATCCAGATAAAATTAATTGGGCTGAATTGTCAACTAATCCAAATGCAATAGAAATATTAAAAGAAAATCAAGATAAGATTGATTGGTTTAATTTATCTGGAAATCAAAGCGCAATAGCATTATTGAAAGAAAATATTGATAAAATTAATTGGTCTATGTTATCAACTAATATTAATGCCATAGAGCTATTGAAAGAAAATATTGATAAAATAGATTGGTTTTATTTGTCAAGTAATTCAAATGCAATTGAGATTTTACACCTTTGCACATTTAAAACGCCGATTTTTTAAATATGTAAATTATAAATAATTTTTTAATGTTTTTTTTCTATTAGAAGGTTTCTTATGATATTTTTCTGTT
>Ga0214921_10002481_pt1 | contig 29892 bp, 21 predicted proteins | sample LL1505_MetaG_FD_177992 | JGI IMG/M metagenome (GOLD analysis project Ga0214921, IMG submission 177992) | Freshwater microbial communities from Lake Lanier, Atlanta, Georgia, United States - LL-1505 | ecosystem: Environmental > Aquatic > Freshwater > Lake | place: USA: Georgia | collected...
CTGCCGCGCGGCGATAGGGCATGTAGGGATTCACCGGCTGGTGTTCTTTGAGCCGCAGTACGGTCGCAATCTCGAGCACGACATTGCCAAGCGGGATCGCGAGCTCAAGCGCTACCTCGCTGAGATGGACGTGCCACTGGAGCTCTGGACCGTCGCCCACAACACGCCCAGCTGGGGCGTGACCTACCTGAGCGACATCCGTAAGCGCATCTACGGCCTATACACCACGCTGCCAGCCGAGCAGGAGAGGCGAATCGCTGCATATGTGAAGCAAACCGGAGAGTCCAAGCGCGACGTTTGGAAGCAGTTGCGTCAGCGTGAGATGGCGCTTAACAGCAACCAGCCCGACGATGCCGACTACCAACCGGTGCCGTGTAGCGAACAAATGCTGTTGACTCAACCCGGTCAATCATCGGAACCTGTTACCGAAGGCTTGGAGCAGGTTCTGTGAATGCGACCTTCATCCGAAACTGCAATTTCATTCTCAAGTGCCCTGCTTACTGGGATGAACTTGGGCCAACGGATCAGGAGGGCGTGCGCTACTGCGGTTCGTGCGAGCGCAAGGTCTTCATGTGCAACACTCAGGACGAACTGCGTGTGCGCATTGAGCAGAACGACTGTGTGGCGGTGCGGCTGCCCGAGCGCCCGTTGCGGTCGAATTACGACACGCCGACGCTGGGGGTGCCGTCGCGACACCAGGACTGGGAAGGCTAGGAGGACTGAGCGGGACGGCCATCCACGCCAGTTAAACAGGAAACCGGGCTCAATCTGCCAGCCTAAATTGTCACATTGACAATGCCAACAATCGTTGTTACGATGACATAAACGTTGACAACGAAGAGGCGAACGGCATGTTCCCCAGTCAGGCATTGCAGCAGCACGCGGGCTTCAGCGGTTCGGCCGACGAGTTCGGCGCGCTGATCGACCATATCGCGTACCAGCACCCGCACATCGGTGTGGCCGCCGGCGAGGCCAACGAGCGGCTGATCCGTCACTACGTCTCGGTTGGCGTGCTCGACCGGCCGGAGCGGGCCGGTAAGAGCGTCGTCTACGGCTTCCGGCACTTGCTGCAGTACCTCGTGGCGCGGCGCTTGCTTGGCACCGGCTTCGCACTGGCCAAGATCGCCGAATACACCGGTCGGGTCCCGACCCAGAGCCTGTTGGCATCGCTCGACGAAGCCCCCCAGCGCAGCGAGGCGCAACTGCTGGTAGAGGCCTACGGGACACCGCGCAGGGCAAAGGTCGAGCGCCACGTCCTGAAGAGCGCGCCGGACCCGCAGACGGTTATGAGTTTCTCGATGTCCGTCGAACCGTCATCGCCCACCAAGGCCAGCAGCGCTGGGCCGGACCCGGTGCATTCCATGGTCGATCTGGCGCATCTGTTCGAGGCGCGCATCGACGAGTTGGGCCGGGATTTGCACGAGTTGCGGCAGTTCATCCGCAGCCTGGAGAAGGTCGTGGTGAGCATGCCTCAATCGACGATGGGCGTCGGCCGGGGGTGCCAAGAGCACTACCAGGAGATTCGGGTCCGGCTGCAGGAACTGGCGGAGTTCATGGCGGAGCGCATCGGCAGGGTGGCGATGGAACAGGCGCACGCACTGAAGGCGGTGGAGTCGTTGCGGCGCGAGCTGCGCGAACACTTCGAGGTGTTGGAGAAGCGGCAGGTGTCGGTAGATGAGGCGCTCAACGCCTTGCGCGGCGACTTGTGGGCCGTGCAGCGCGGGTTGGGTCAGGGGGCGGGGCAGGGCAAAGGCGAAGACAGCAAAGGAGAGCAGGCATGAAGATCGGGATCACACCGGAGCGCGCAGGGCTGTGCGCCGGCGAGGAGATGCTCCACCTGATGGTGGAGGTGGAGTGCGGCGAGGTGCAGGAGGCGCCGAAGGGCCGCAGCAATCTGGCGTTGGTCATCGACCGTTCGGGGTCGATGAACGGTGGCAAGCTGGAAGCGGCCAAGCAGAGCATCCGCGAACTGGTGGCGCGGCTGGGTCGCGGCGATGCGGTGGGCGTGATCGCCTACGACGACGAAGTCGACATCACGCTCGGCTTGAGCCAGGCCGAGGTGGCGCGCACTGTGCTGCCGCCGCTTCTTGAGCAAATGGAGACGGGAGGCTCGACCAACCTGCACGGCGGCTGGCTGGCCGGTGCCGGCATGCTGGCGCCGTCGGCGGGGGCGGACTCGGCTTGCCATGTCGTACTGCTTTCGGACGGGCAGGCTAATCAGGGCGTGACCAGCAGCCGGCAGATCTGCGAGCAGGTGGCAAACCTGTGCAACGCCGGCATCACCACCACTACCATCGGCTTCGGGCGAGACTTCAACGAGCAATTGATGACCGACATGGCCAAGGCCGGCAACGGGCGCGCGCTCTACGGCGAGCGTATCGAGGACCTGGCCGATGCCTTCGACGAGGAGATCTCGCTGCTCGGCAACCTGGTCTGGCGCGATGTGGTGCTGCACATCGAAGGCGAACTGCGGCCGCGCGTGCTCAACGGCTACACCCGGCATCGGGAGGGCTTCCGCCTGCCGGCGCTGGCGCGTGGCGGCAGCGGTTGGGCGATGCTGGAGATCCCCATGGCGACAGCGATCCGCGCCGCCGAGCGCGGCGAAGACTTGCGACTGCAGGTCACGGGTGTGGATGGCACCGGGCAGCGGCAGACTTTCGAACTGGCGTGGGCGTGGCCGGAGGTGGTCTCGCGTGAGGTGTGGCGTTCGCTGCCGGTTGACGAACGGTTGCGGCGTCGGCTGCAGGAACTCGAACTGGCGCGGCTGCAGCGCGATATCCGCCGCGCGGTGATGCAAAGCGAGTGGGACCGGGCGCACGAGATGTTCGATGCCCTGCGGGCGCGCGCCGAGACCGACCCGTGGCTGGCCGAATCGCTGCCCTTCCTCGAGGGGCTGCTCCGGGAGCAGGACAGCCTACGGATGAGCAAGGAGCTGGCCTTCCGCTCGGATTCGCTCTCGACGCGGATGCGGGCGGCGCACGAGGTGGCCTACTGCGCCTTGGTTGAGGCCGATGCGCCCGCATACCTGCGGCGCAAGACATCGGAGGGGCGCTCGCGGCGGGGTTAGAAAGTGGGCGATGGCGGGTTTGAGCCTCTCCTAGTGAGCCTTGCGCCCCTCAAACTAAGCATTCTTGAAGGCGGTGAGGGGGCATACCATGAACCACATCGAAGACAGTCTTGCGCGCGTTATGGCACATGCTTTTTCTCGACCACCTGGCGGAGAGCAATCGCAACTTTGCCGCACTCGCAGAGGACTGCCGCCAGGTCAACCAGAAGTTATCCAACAAACTTGTGGCCACTCAAAAAAGCAATCAAGCTTATCGACTCCTAGTCGGGAAATATCTTAATCTTTCCCTTGCAGGAGGGTGCTCGATTGAGCGTATTGAATTTAAATGGTCTGGTATTTCATAGTCCCCAGTTCGGCTATGCCAAAGTGGTTTCCCATGACAATCGGACCGTTCTCCTGCACTTCAGTGGAACCAACCGTGAAGTCAGGTACACGCTTGAGTCGCTAACTCGTGGTCAGGATTTCCAGTGGGTACCGTTACCTGTAGGGACGCGCTGCGAAACCGAAGATCGGGGAGACTGCGTTGTCACTCAAGCACCCTTCGGCCCGGACGAATATTTGAAAGTCCACGAGTACACGGTCGAGTTTGATGGCGCATCTAAGTATTCGGCCCGCCTAACCGAGCGCGAACTCTGGCCTATCGCAACAGACCTGACCGAGACAGTACTGACTCGGTTGGTCGGCCTGAGGACGGACCCGTGGCCGCATTGCCGGGCGCGAGAGAGGTTCCTGGGTGCCCTGGCAAGGCTCCATAGAGACACTTCCGGAATCGAGGCGTTGGCGGCCAGTCGCATTGATTTGCTCGCTCACCAAGTTTCAGTAATTCGAACGGTGCTCAATGACTCGCGAAGGCGGTACATCCTTGCCGACGAAGTGGGGCTTGGAAAGACTGTTGAAGCAGGAGTTGTCCTACATCAGTTGTTTGCCGAAGATTCTAAAGCGCGTGTCCTAATTCTCACGCCTGGGGCGCTGTCGCGCCAGTGGCTTTGTGAGATGCGACTCTCGTTTGGCGACCGCGAGTTCAAGTTGGTCGATCTGCATCCACACCAAGGTGTTGACTGGGTCTGTTGGTCCCGAGTCATATGCTCCCTAAAACTCGCTGCTTTTGTTCATCGACGACAACTCTTGGCTCAGAAGTGGGACCTGGTCATTGTCGATGAAGCCCATCACTTGCTTTGGAGCCAGAATCATTACGGACTCGTCCAGGAACTCAGCGACAAGGCCGATGGCATCCTGCTTTTGAGCGCTGTGCCGGCCCGCGAGCGAGCAGGTGAACTCCTGCGACTCTTGCAACTCATCGATTCGAAGACTTATGCCCATGGGTCAGCGGTAGCAGATGACTTTGAGGGCCTGTACCAAGCGCAGCCTGAGATTGGGCGACGCTTGAGAATTCTTCAAAGTCGATCGGCTAGCAGTTCAGCGACTATCAACGACTGCCAACATGCAGCTGGGCGACTCGCAGCAACGCCGGCGCTTGCCACAGACGCCGAGATCCAATCCATTCTGGCCTCCTTGATGTCCAAGGTTGACAAGAGCGAGGCGTCTCAGGAATCAACTCGTTTGATAAATGTCGTTGCCAACAAGTACCGCATTAGCCGGCGCATTCTCAAGAATCGCAGGTCGCAACTTCTTGAACAGGAATTGCTTGCGAGCGTTGAGCGCACGCGAGAAATCGCGTGGTACGTGCCGGGGCAACTGGAAATGGGGGCGCACGATGCCATGGTGCTTCTCTTTAGCCGTCTCCATGAAACCGGCGCTCCAGAAGATGCGCTACACGTTGTCTTTCGCAAGGCAGTTGCCGCCCTGTGCGATCCCGTTGCACTGATGGAAATCGCGTCAACTCTGCGCACAGAAGCAGACCTCCAAGCCGTGGCGCCATTTGGCCTTGACCCGGCCGCACTGTTGGACTATGGCGAGCACACGAGATTGCTCGAGAGTGCCTGCAGGGCTTTGCTCCCCTTCCTTGACAGGGCACTGATCGACGAATTTCACACCTACGCCTCTACTTGGTTGCAGCATGAAACCGTCCCCAAGCGAGTCGAGGCATTGATTGGCGCAATCGACAACCTGAAACAGCAGGGCGCCGACAAGTTACTTGTATTTGCCGGCACGATGGGTTCCGCGGAGTTGGTGATCGAGGAATTGCAAAGGGTATATGGGGCAACCTCGGTAGCCCAGTTCCGTTTTGATCTGGCGGACGACATCAAGGAGCAGCAGGTCACCCAATTCCGTCGTAACGATGGTTGCCAAATCATGGTTTCCGATGAGTCCGGTGGAGAAGGGCGCAACTTTCAATTCGCGTCTGCGGTCGTTCACTTCGATCTGCCGTGGTCGGTTGCGGCGATTGAACAACGAATCGGGCGCCTGGATCGCATTGGACGACGTGAACCCGTAGTCAGTGTGGTGGTTGCGGCCCGGTCCACGATGGAGGCGGCGTGGGTCGAATGCCTCGACCGAGGATTCGAGGTTTTCAACCGTTCAATCAGTGGCCTGGAATTCATGCTTCGAGAGACTGAGCGCCAGGTTGTGGAGAATTTTATCCGTGAAGGCGCTGGCGTAATTGACGCGATAATCACGGGAGTCCAGGGCGCTTGCCAGAAGGAACGCGCCAATGACGACGCCGACGCATTGACTGATGTGGCTTCTTTCGATCGTGGACAACGACTCGCATTCATCGAAGCACACGCCGCAGAGGCCCGCATAGAGGAGGCGTTTCCGAGATATATGCGGACAATCGGGGTTGGGCAAGTGGCCCGGCAGATTGCTGACAACCGTGATCCAAATCTCAAAATTTGGCGCTTGAAACCTGAAGACGTGACCCAGGTAGAACTACCTGGGATTCACCGGAATGCCGGTGGGCAAATTGGAGATCACTATGGCACTTTCCAACGTCGTGTTGCGAGGGAACGTCCTGATCTCGACTTTTTCACTGCAGGCCACGCCTTGTTTGACTCTGTGTGCTCCGTAGCCATGTCGCACATTACAGGAAGGACGTTTGCCATTCAGTGCGACAACAGTGCATTGCCGAATGGACAGTACCTACTCACGACGTGGAAGGTTCATGCTGTGCGTCCGGGCACCCCTCAATCATTGTTGGGACGTGCGCAAAGGCATTTGAGTGGTCGAAGAATCCGACTTCTTATTAACATCCACAGCGCCGAGGTGATTGATCAGAAATCAGTTCGCCGACTAGAGAAACTCATACTGACGGAGGAGGCAGCGATCCTTGACCAACGGGATCAGATAGCCGCTGTTCTCGAAGGCTACCTCGAGGGTTGGCCCGAACTCGCTGGCCGACTTGTGCATTTGGCCAGGGACCATTCGATGCATCTCAACGCTGAGGTCTACTCCGAGGAAGACCAAGACTTTAGCAATGGCTTGGATCGAGAAATCGAGCGACTGCGGCAGGTTGGTCGAGAGGATAGTGACGAGTTAGTGGAAGCGCTAACTGCGTGTGTTGAGGTTATTGAGTCACCCCATTTTGAGTTGGACTCTGCCGGAATCATAAATTTCGCGAGTGCGCTAAATGTTGCCCCCGCAATATCTTGAACATCTCGTCAAGCACGGCAAGGCGCCCGATCAGGCGCCTATGGGAGGGCCTTACACATGGGGGTTCGGCGCCGCAATACGTCGCCTAGCAGTAGCGCTTAGGGGTAGCGCATTCGAACTCGACCATGCGATTCTTCTGCGTCAGTGCCTCAGGCTCCTTGAGTCTAATCAGAAGATTGTTGTCGAGGCGGTCGCCCCCTCCGTCGAAAAATACTTCGAAGACGTCGACATCCATCGGTCCATCGACGGCCAGATCATCGCCAAGCCCTATATGCCGGCTTGGCTCATTGGCCCAACATCGTTCGGGGTCGATGTGCCGGCTAAGTGTAGCGTGCAGGATGATGAACTGATTTCCGGCGAGGCTTGGCTCCCGAGTCGGATCGGAAAGACTCACTGGCGGTCCCAGGCGCAACGCGAAGCGTCCTGGGAAGCCCTTACGGCGCCACCAAACTCTACGCTGCTGGTCGGGTTGCCAACAGGCGCAGGCAAGAGCCTCGTCTATCAGGTCTGTGCTGCCTTTGAAGCCGGGTTGACTGTCGTGGTGGTGCCGACGGTAGCACTTGGTCTGGACCAGATTAAGGCTTTGACAACCTCACCCTTGGCGCAATCGCATCTTCCACTCCTCTACACATCTGACGCCCACGCCGGCGACGTACTTGAGAGCGTAAAGTCCCGACGGTGCCGGTTGCTCGTGACTTCGCCCGAAGCGATTGTTTCCGGCAGATTGGGCTCTGTGTTGACCACGTTGGCCGAGGAGGGGTGTCTGACACGCTTCGTCATCGACGAAGCGCACATTGTCGAATCGTGGGGTGCCAGTTTCCGCATTGAGTTCCAGTTGCTGGCCGCTCGTCTACGTGAGTGGCGGAACGCATCACCGACCGGCCTAAAGACACTCCTGTTGTCGGCGACACTTGGTCCAGGCACCGCGCATACGCTCCGTAGCCTTTTCGCGGATGTCGATGCGCCCTGGAACGAGTACGTTATTCAACGCCTACGGCCGGAGATTCACTATTTCTCACCGGGTAGGGCACTCGACGAGCGGTCTCAAGTCAGCGCAGTCGCCGAAGCCGTGCTGCGCCTGCCCAGGCCCGCGATCCTCTACTTGACCGAACGCGACCATGTGGTCGAATGGCGCGAGCGCCTTTGGCGGGTTGGCCTCCGCCGCATCGAGTGCTTCCATGGAGAAACACCACAGAAAGAGCGCGATCGCATACTGGATGCATGGCGTGCCGATTGTATTGACCTGATCGTCGCTACATCAGCCTTCGGGATGGGGGTTGACAAGCCAGACGTGCGTGCAGTCGTACATGCCTGCTTTCCTGAGAACATCGATCGCTACTACCAGGAGGTAGGCCGAGGCGGTCGGGATGGCGCTCCAAGTTCCGCGATTGCTCTCTGGACTCATCGGGACCGCAACACCGGAGGACGCATGGGGCCAAAGTTACTCAGTGATGACCAGAAAATCAAAGAGCGCTGGGCAGCAATGTGGCAAGGCTCCAAGCCAAGCCTCGACCCAGTGCAGTTCCTGCTCCCGTTGAAGGTGTCTCCCAACTACATGCTCCATGAACGTACATACGGAGAGAGCATCACGTGGAACAAGCGTCTGTTGCTTATGATGGAGCGAGCAAAGATACTTAGAATCGAAAGCCTCGCAAGGGAGCGAGACCCCGGCGAATCTGAGGAGTTCCAAGAATGGGCCGTTGTGCGAATGCTGCGCTCTTCCCTACTCTTGGAGGAGCAGTTACCCGACCTTCTGGCGACGTCTCGGAGCGAAGAAATTGCCAACCTCAAGTTGGGTACGCGCCGATTAGACGAAGTGCTCTCAAACCATTCTCGAGCATGTCGCCTGCTTCGCGATCACTACGGGCGTTCGACGACGCGTAGCTGCGGTTCCTGCGAGCAGTGCCGCTTGAAACCCGAGGTTCGGGTTGGTTCGGCGCCCTTGGTCCTACATCTCAATCGGACGACAACAACCCCCATGGTCGACATCGTCCACGGCCCATCGATCAGTTCAAGAACGGACCAAGGCTTGATTATTCTGGCATTCCGCCGAGCCCTCAAGGAGGGATTGGTCAGTCGATTCTTTGTAACTAGTTCTCTAACAATCCAGGTTCGAGCACTGCTCGAAGAAGCGGCCAACCAGTCCAACATGCCGTACCGCCTGGATGGATTGCAGGCCGATGCTGCGCGCTCTGTTCGATCCGATGAGGTGGTTGTTTGTCTACATGACCAAGTACTTAGTGCGAAAGCTAAGTTACTTCATTCTCGTGGTTCATTGTGTGCGCATTGGATACTTGGATGCCAGCAGGATGGTTCCAGCGATGTGTGGCCTTTCCTTCACGAATACCAATCCCGCCTGTTCTCGGGATCACAGGCTCTGAACGAATGGATTGACACCCGAAGTGATGATCCGTTGGTGACGAGGAGGCCCCAGGATGTTCATTGATAACCCTACGGTACCGATCCAGTTGGAAGTCGTTCTAGACGTCTTACACGCAGTCCGAAACAACGCGGCCTCTGCCAACTCTATCGAACGTCTGCTTCAACCCGAGGGGTTACCGGACCTTACGTCTTCCAGCAAGCAGGCCGCCCTTCACCTCAGTGCGGCCCGCGAACTGGAACTGATTGCGCAGGACAGTGAGGGGAGTTACCGACTCGTCGCAGCAGTCCGGGAAGGCAAGCCAACCTCCAAGCAAATGATCGTGGAGGCGTTCGATCGACTCGTGCTTTCTGGTGCGGAGATTGAGCCTTGGTTTGCACGAATGTATGCATTTGTAATCGCTCGCTCACGAAACATCCCAGAGTCCCGAGGCGCCCGGGATGATTTGTGCTCCGAATTTAACGCTGCATTACCTTCACACATTGACAGAGCCAACGTCGCCAATTCCACGAAACTCCCGCACTATCTGCGATGGTATTGCTATGTCGGCTTGGGATGGAGAGACCCGGCCGGATCCTTTGTTCCAGATCCTACAGTTCGCTTGCGCCGGTCACTGGGCAAGATTTTCGGCCCTTCTAGACTAATGGATGCCGCAGATTTCATGTCGTCTTTGTCTACGACATGTCCCGAACTGGACACTGGGGCGCTTTTCAACGAAGCGGCGGGTTCCGCGTTCAACAAGGCAGACCGCGTTTGCACAACTGCGCTCGCCGCAGCACTTCGTAACCTTCACGATGAAGGTGTTATCCAACTCGACTGTCCAGAAGATAGCCAAGGATGGAGTCTTGAGCGCAGTGGTTCTGAACGAGACAACGCTGGGCTGAAATCCGATCGTTTCGACCGGGTAGTTCTCAAGAAACTGAACTAGCACCCCATGAAGCCAGAGGCCATTCCCACTAATCCAGGTGCCCCCTGTTGGACTCTTGCGTCCGTCGAAAGAAACCTCTCTCCGACCGCTCAACTGAGTAGCGCCAGGACGGACTGGTTCCTTGCGACTCACTCTCCGATTAAATGCCGATCCACAAGCGGCGAGTCATATACCGACAGCGTATTGTTCGACCGACTCTTTCAATCGGCCGCCCATGAGCAACTCATCGTGATCAAGGGCCCCCCGGGCGCAGGCAAATCGCAACTTATAAATTGGCTTCGCCTGCGTTTTGAAGACGCACTGCGGCAGGACGAGTCACGCCCATCGGCGACTTCGACGCTGCGGACTGTTCTGATTCGCCGCCGTTCTGGAAGCCTCAAGGATGCCTTGGAGCAATTAGTGGAGCAGTTGCCGGAGTACCGGCGCTTTCTCGCTAACGTTCAGAACGCTATCACACAGATTTCCGACGAGTGGGCGCGGCGCAAATTGTCATTCGACATCGCGCTAGCGCTTGGTGAACTGAAGGAGTGCCTCGATAAGGATCTGCAAAACCTGCATGAGGTCTTTCAGGATGTCCAAATGAGTAAGGTGATGTGTCGCGAGGGTGGCACCATAGACAAGAACATCCAGCGCCTTATCAGCGAGAGCGATGTTCAAGACCGCGAGTGTCTGCCTGAATTTTCTCCGGAAGACTTTGACTTTCGAGGTCAGAGGCGTGGACAGGTCGACACGCTCATGCTGGACATTTTGGAAGAAGAAGAGTCTCTGCGCATCAAAGCGGCAGAGTCGGTCAATACCGTGCTCCGTGCTGCTCTTGCAGGCTTGACTGGCATTAAGGGACAGACTCTTCACGAAGTGTTTCGTGGGATCCGACGCGCCATGAAGGATGCCGGGGAGGATTTGGCCTTGTTTGTGGAGGACGTCTCCACGATGTCCATTCTGGACGAGGAGTTGGTCAACGCCCTAGAACCTCAGGGCGACCCGGATCTCTGCCGAATGCTGAGCGTGCTAGGGATGACACTTCCTGCCTACAACCGACTCCAGGAGAACAAAAAAGACCGGATCACAGAGGCTTGGGAAGTGCAGGGTGATTTCGGGGGGGGTGGTGCCCTGACCAGCACCGAAGACACCGACCGCTTCGTTGCGCGCTACCTAAATGCGTTGCGCGCTGGTGACATGCAGACTTCAGCGCTTGTGCGGGACCGCAGAACGGAGGGCGACGTTGCACATAGCGCTTGCGAAGGTTGTGATCAACGCGATGAGTGCTTTCAGCGATTCTCCAGTGCCCAGATCGGCGACACCCACATTGGGTTGTTCCCCCTAACAGCAGGTGCAGCCTCACGGCTCTTGGAGGGCCTGGATCGGCCAGAGGGTGGCCGCAATCCGCGGGTCTTGTTGCGGCATGTACTCCTGCCACTCCTAGAGAATTTCGGGCCGCAAGGTCGACAGCGGGGTGGATTCTTTGGCATCAATGTAAAGCCAGCGGTGCCTTCAGACAGCACATCAGCAACCACCATGTTTCTTGGAGGTTGGTCAGCGACTGACAGGGCACGCCTGAACTACCTAACTTGGTATTGGGCCGGACAGCAGTCGATCAGTAATGCGCGCCCCCTCTTGGAACCAATACTGCCGTGGTTCGGCATCCCTGCTTTCAGTGGTTCTCCGACCCCGTTGCCCCCTTCGCCACCCACGCCACGTGACCAACCAGATGCCACTACCGCTCAACCGATGGCGCCTCGGCCCGACCCCGTGGAAGTGCCAAAGCCTCTTCAAGACGCGCGCGATAGGCTGACCGCATGGATGCATCAGCAAAAGACGCTGATCCGCGATGCTGATTTTCGGGACCTACTCCTCTCAGTCGTCAAAAACTCGCTCGATGAGGAGAACTTTCGCGCTCCCTCGTCAGAGGTCAGGGCTATTGCCACTAGTAGATCACTCCCTAAGACCTCAAATATCGTCATTGAGGACATGGACTCGAGGCCCGCGGTTAGTTCCAAGGTCAAGTTCGTATTTAGGCGCGAGCAGTCAACATTTGACCTCCTGAACGCCTTGTTAGATTTCAGGTTCCTCGGGCGCGATTCGTGGAACTTTGATGGTGGATTAACCCAGCAACGTGTCTACGCCCAATGGTTAAACCTCGAGCGAGAGCAACTCCTGCGCTGTTTTAACACCACGAAAGCGCAACCCGAGGTCGCCCTGAGTGTCGCCGCTGCCTACTTAGTGATCGCATACAGGTTCAGCAAGCGTGTAGCACTTCCCAGTGATACCGCTGATGCAGTTGGGGCTCTTTGTAACTTCGAACCCGTAGAGCCTGTGACTGTCACGGACGCAGGCAAAAAACTTGCTTCGGATGTTTCCACAAGGGTAAAGAGGTTGCGCCAATTTCTACTTCGTCACATGAGCGTGCCGCAGGGTACTGCGACTTCAATCAACTTCATTGACTCCCGAGTGCTACAGGAAGCGGTGGGTAGGTATCGCAACTCAGTGCGACTTCCAGAAGTTGACGCTGAGACTTTTGCGTCGGACTTTCAAGACATTTTTAGTCTGCTTAAATCGGACTGGTCAAATATTCTGTTGCCCCTAGAGGAGGAGCGGGCGGAACTGGAAAAACGGCTCTTTCACCTCCTAAACGTCATGGAAGGATGGGCGATTGATGCAGAAGACCGGAGGGAAGGCGAGGACACATTGACTGCGCGCGCCAGGGTTTTCCTAGAGTCCGCCCGCAAAGTTGAGAAGTCCTGCTCCAATGCTGGCCACACGCTGGGCAATGGAGACCTTCAGGTTAAGATCAAGGACTTGGCCCCAGGGAAGGTTCAGGCCCTCATCGCGTGCCTTGGAACGGCGGCCCAATTGGTGGAGGGTAGTGCTGAAGGAGTATTGTCTCTTGATGTTGGCCCCCTGCTCAAGGTTTTCTCCTTTGTAGAAGAAGTCCATCAGGCTATGCTCACTCTTGAGCGATCATTCGCCTCCCAGGGTGGGAGTGTCGTCACCGAAACGGATGTCGCAGACGCCAAAACCGAAGCAATAAAGGCAGTACAGACACTCGAGGCGTGCCTACACGAGGTCGATCCTCCGGCAGAAGGGTAGTACGGCGATGATGAGAACCAATAAGTTGCTTCGATTGGCAGGCGAACTGGATGCTCTTCCCAAGCAAACCGCTTTAAAGCAGTCCAAGATTCAGTTCGAGACGATTAGTGACCGTTGCAAGACCCATAGCACGAGCCTGTCTAACTCCTTTGCGCAATTGCGCATCCTCAGAAGTGTTCTAGAGGATCCTCTTCGATTGCGCGCAGAATTAAAGGCGCCGTGCAAATCGCTGCGATTAGTCACTCAAGCACTTTCTCAGCAAACCAAGTCAGTACAAGCCGAGAGTTCTAAGATCACTGGGGCACTTGACACTCTGTCGAAGCAGAACAAGGCAGTTGCTGACGCAGTGTCGGGCGCATGGGACGAAGCCAACAAGCAAGTTATTGACATGACACAGGCTCTCATCGATCTCACAGCAAAGTTCGATGAGGCCACGCACATGAGACTGAAAGTGGCGCTCGACCACTTTAAGAGCGTTGGAAAACCCACCGATCCAAAAGCGATCGAACGCTACCGGGCCGCAAGAGCGAATTTGCAGCAACTGCGTCAGGAAGTTTCCATTCCAGGGGTCGTGGGTAAGTTTCTGTCTGATGCGATTGCTGGCCGGGGTTCGATTGGCGACATTTCGAACCCTGAGATTCAAAGTTTCCTGGACAGCTACCCCAATCTAAGGTCCCGACTGACTGTGAAATTGTCCTGATGCTGGGACAACCCGATGCCTGACAAAGCAAAAGTCCTTGGTGAACTTCTGACTCGACTAGAGCGTCGAGAGGCCGCTTTGATCGAGTGGGGCTTCTACGAGGTTTCTCACTCTGCAGATGAAATAGCCGAACTGTTCTTGAGTGACCCAGAATGGGGTCCTGCATTCCAGGATATGGCAGGCGGAACTGAGGCCTTATTTCTGGACAACTTGGCCGAGGCACACCTGCTCCATCGGGTCGGGAATGCAAGCCCACGGCATTATCGCTCCCGATTTGCGGAGTCCATCCGCCTGCTAGCGCGCTTACGGCAGCGGTTTCGTCCGGAAGACTGGACTCACGCGCCGGAGTTGGTGTCACAGATTCGATTGCATCTGACATCACGCAGGTTTCCGCGACGCGACCAAGACTTAGGCAAGGTCTGGACTTCGGTCTCGGCCGCAGCGTGGATGCCCGGCCTGCAACGCAAGGTGTTGGAGGCCCTAATGGCTGGCGAGAAACCCCTTGAACTGGCCGCCTTCCAGACACGTGCCATCGAACGCATCCTCGTCCACTATCGTGGTGCTTCAGACCCTACAGGGACCGTCGTCACGGCAGGTACTGGGGGCGGCAAGACCAAGGCGTTCTACATCCCCGCGCTCATGGGAATCGCCGCTGACATTCACGATTACCCCCCATTTGCGACTCGTGTGCTGGCGCTCTATCCCAGAAACGTCCTGCTCGCTGATCAATTTGCCGAGGCTGCGGCCCAAGCCGCCAAGGTCAATCTGGCGGGCTTGGTTCCTAGGCCCATTAGCGTCGGAGTCCTTACAGGAGAGGTTCCCTACAATGCCAATTTCGAATCGCCGCACAACAGGTGGGCGCTTGCGGACTGGCCCCCCGCAAGACACCAGGTGGGCCGACTTTTGCCGCACATACGCGACCCACGCACCGGCGAGCAACTCGTCTGGACCGATGCAGACCGACGCGCTGGCCAGTCGGTGCTACGCCGCGACACAACCGACGGGGAGGAGGTGTTTCCTAATGGGGTGATTTGCCTCACCCGTGAAGATCTAATCAAACGGCCTCCTGACATCTTTTTGACGTCGATTGAGATGCTCAACAAGGAAATGTCTGGGGACATCGGCAGGGCTGTCCTTGGATTCGGGGATGGTGCCTCGAACCTTCGCATGGTGCTGCTAGATGAAATACACACCTATGAGGGACTAACCGGGGCTCAGGTACCATGGATTTTGCGCAGACTGGCACACTGGACCAAGCCCTGGCGACGAGACCGACAGATCCACTACGTCGGGCTTTCTGCGACGCTGCAGAGCGCTTCGGAACATCTAGCTGTCCTCAGCGGCGTTCAAGCAACACGTGTCGAGGAAATTGCTCCTCGAGACACTTACGAAGAACTCAGGATTGAGGGGCAAGAATACAACGTCGCATTAAAGGCACATCCTGGAAGCGGCGCGGGAGTCCTCTCAACATCCATCCAGACCGCCATGCTCGGTGCCCGGTTGCTAACGCCGGCGGCAGTCCGACCGTTGCCCAATTCAGTAATCGATTCGGCCACCTTTTATGGTCGAAAGGTGTTCGGGTTTACAGACAACCTTGATGTCGTTAACCGATGGCTGCCCAATCTCTTGCATGCCGAGCGGGTGCTTCGCCTAGCCAGATTGCGCCAACCCCACGCCGGCGATGAATTACAAGACGCCGCTGGCCAAGTTTGGCACCTTCCTGATGGTCTTGGCCATAACTTGCAGTCCCGACTCCGCATTGGCCGTATCAGCTCCCAGGATCCAGGCATCGACACCCTAGCCGACGTCGTTATTGCCACCAGTTCGCTGGAAGTGGGCTACGACGATCCAGAGGTGGGGATGGTGCTTCAGCACAAGGCACCGCGAAGCAGTGCGTCATTTCTTCAACGCAAGGGTCGCGCTGGGCGGCGGGAGGGTATGCGTCCTTGGACCATCGTTGTCCTCTCAGATCATGGCCGCGATCGCTGGATGTTTCGAGACAGTGAGCAACTGTTCAACCCCGTCCTTGATAGGCTGTCGCTTCCTATCTTCAACCCGTATTTGCTTAGGATCCAGGCGACTTGGTTCCTTGTGGACTGGATAGCGGCCCGGATCGGTACGGACCAACCCGGCCTCTACCTGACTCGCCAGAGATACCATCGGGGCGACGTCGAGCGCTTAGTAGAAGCTCTCCTCGAGTCCGAGCTTCTCCAGCAGGAGTTCACCCAGTCCCTTGAAGCCTGGCTTGGCGCGCGCAGCGGAGGCTTTCGCGTGCCAGACCCTTCCAGCCTGGCTCGAGCGATTCTTTGGGCGCCGCCGCGGGCAGTGCTGCGCCACGTCGTTCCAGACTTGCGAAAGTTTATGGCCAATGGCTTTCCCCAGATCGGGAGCAGGCCTCGACTGCTTCCGCGGTTCCTTCCCGGCAGGACTTGGGATGTGCTGGACACCCAAGATGTGGAAATAATTTTGACCAGCAGGTCGCGAGGTCAACGCCCTGAAAACCTCGACGCACGACGAGCCCTTTTGGAAGCGGTTCCTGGCCGAGTGTCTCGCAGGTTCGTTGTCGATCCCAGGCATCCATCTCAATGGCCTGCGTTCTCCCCGCGCTTGCTGGACCAAACGCCGCCCTCGGGTATCGCCATCGACGAACTGTGCACAAACTGGGTGCAGAACAGCGACTTGGGAGACCTGAATGTGTTTCAACCTACCGTCATGTCCTTCGCTGAAGTCCCTGGGAATGTCGAGAACAGCAGTAATGCCCGATGGGACTGGAAGTTGCGCGTTCGGCGAGAAAGTGCGGGGGGGCTTGTCGGTCTCCACACAGAAGGTACGCTAACTCGCTTGTTCGAAGACTCGATGACTTGGCTGCACCGCGAGCAGAATCCGTTGCACGCCCATTGGTACGCGCAACAGTGCCGGTATGAAATCCATCTGACGGGCGATCAAGTCCGCCGAGGCACATTGGGAGTCCTGCCACCGGCTAAGCACCATGATTTGGCAGTTGCCTCCGCCGTCGGCTTTAGCCGCTCGGTGGACGGCATTCAACTCGTTCTTCGCGCGGCGCTATTAGATGCCACTCCGGAGTTGCCGTATGCGGTTCAGAATGAACTCCGAACCGCTTACTTTCGGTATCGAGCAAATCAGTCCGAAATTCTGAGGGCTCGGGCCTCCGACTTAACCATCGCGAACCTGTGTGCGAGCGCTCTGGGTATGCTGGTAGCCACCGCTCTACGTCGGCGGGAGAACCTTGAGGAGGCATGGGCAGCCATACCCGACAAGACTAAGGCTGCGGCAAAGGTGATGCGATCGATCCTGTCCATCGACAGCGAAAGTCACGACGACGATAACCGCCGACTGGCGCAACTACTCGACTTGTGGCAAAGCCCTGATGTAGCGGCTGAAATTGACTCGCTGGTTCAACTGTTGTGGTCGCCGTTGGACGATCAATTCCATAATTGGCTCCGGGTCCGCTTTATTGAGACTGTGCGGGCGGCCGTCGAAGAGGCGGTGCGGGCGGTGTTGCCCGAAGCTTCCGAAGGATCTCTACTCGTTGAGGCGCTCAGCGAACCCGACGCTGTCAGTATTCTGATTCTTGAATCCGATCCAGGTGGCGTCGGTTTTGTTGAACGGCTACTTCTGGCCGTGATGAGCGATCCCGAGAACTTTAGCCGTGCCATACAGTGGACGATGTCTGACTGCCCGTCGGAAGAGACCCTCGCTACCGTGCTGAGGGCGAATCGAGCAGCCAAGGATCCCTGTGGACTTATGAGAACCGCTTTTGACGAAGTGCGCGAATCCGGAGACTACCAAGCACTCGAGAATGCGCGCCGGTCATTAATCGCCGCCATGGAGCAGCATGAGTTGGCACCGAGCAAGCGCAATGTCACTGCGCTCCTGGCCAAGGTCTTGGGGCCGGGTTCGAACCGACAGACCGAGCGATGGCTCGATGGATTGACCCGAGGAAGGCAACGCGCAGTTGGTCGTGTCGGCATGGCGGTCGACGGCCGATCCTACGCTTTCTGGCTTTTGAGCCAGCCCAAGGCGACCGGGCGACTACGCGCGACGCTGCGCGGCATACTTGGCGTGGAGCCTGACGATACGCAGTTGTATCAGGCCTTCTTGCGCCTAACAGCGGAGCCTTGCACTGACTCCTGCCCTGAGTGCCTTGGGGCCGAGGGTGAGGCGTGGGGTCTCTCGCCCTCTAGGCGCCTCGCTTCAATCTGGCTCAGCACTGAACCTATGCGCGTCATTCAGGTTGACGATAGAGGCGACTGGGGTCTGGAACTCCTGGCGATACTCCGAAAGGAGGTGCGCCTGCGTCTGCGCCATCGGACTGATCAGTTGGCCATGGTTGCCTTCACTTTGTCTGCCACCATGACTTCGGAGATAGATCGAGGCACCCACACCAGTCCGTTGAGGATAGTGGGCGTACGCACCAGCGAAGGCTACTGGGAAACCGATGTTGAGGTCGATGCGTGGGGGGGGGGCTGACATGCCTACTATGGACATCTGGTCGAACGCTGCAAGCGTGGAATTGCGCCAGTTGTTTCGCTCGGCCATGGCTGCACTGCTTCTTCTCGACCGTCCCTCACGGCCAATCTACGTGTGCAGTCCCTGGATTTCGGACTTTGTGGTCTTCGAAAATCGATTCGGCGAGTTTGGGCGCCTAGTTCCGAAGGCCGCTGAGCGCAGCACTATTCGCCTATCTGACTGCCTCCGACAACTCGCGCAGGTTCATGACGTACGCGTGATCTCCAGGCGGACCGAGGTGACCGTGGCGTTTCTTGCTAATCCACGACTGGCTGAGGATGGCGTTGCAGCAGGTTTGGCTGATGATGACCTGCACGAGAAGGGGTTCCTGTCCCCGATTTTTTACTTTGAAGGCTCGATGAACATCACCTACTCAGGTGTCCACATCAACCGGGAAAAACTTCTGTATCACGCGGGTTCAGACCCAGACGTTAGCCGGCGCATGGGTCAAGCGTATTTGGAGTTGGATCGACGATGGCAACAACTGGTTGCATAACGGGCGCGATCGACCTGCTCGTGGCGGAACTAGCCCGGTCATGGCCCGCCGATCTGGCCACGGCACTTGGATCAACTGCGACGTCCGAGGCCGATGCCCTTTGTGCCCTTATCGACAGAGCGCGCCGAGGTGAACCGTCGTCGCTTCCTTACCTCCGCCCCGGCAAAGACGAGGCTCTCTGGGTGAGTGTGGGTGGGACGGCACGGGGTCTACTGGACTACGCCGAAGACCTGCAATCCTGGCTGCTACGCGGATATGGCGCTACGGGTGAAATCGAGTTTGTACAGGGGATAGAAGGTGGTCGCCTAGCCAAACTCGTCCAAGCGGCGTCTCCCGCCGGCTATCTGCGTTGGACTTCGGATGCGCGCAAATTGACGACGGCCCTTGGTGTGCTGAAGCAGATGCATGCATTCTTGGAGAGGATGCCTAACGCCGCGTCCGTCTCGGTGCCCTCCATTCAAATCCTGCGCTTTCGCTTCGTCAGTGCACTGCGTTGTGGCGATTGGGATCTTGCCGCTTCAGTCATCGACGAAATCGACAGATGGGGCCTGGAACAAGCGCACAAGACCATGCAGATGCGTCTGCGTCTGCTCGGTGAATCTGGAAACAACAGTCAACTACTGGAGACCGTGGAAAGACATCATCTATGGTCCTTGACGCATCCGACACGGGTGGCCGAAGCAATCCTAGAAGCGTTTCTCCAAGTGGTGGTGGACCCACTTGAGGCCACCTTGCCGCCGGCCGAGGTGTGTGAGCAATTGCGGCCCTGGTATCAGAAGGTCGTGCAGGTTCTCCCCAAAGTTTCTGCCACCGGAAGCCTTGCCCGACTCTTTGCATACGTAGCGTGTCTAGACCGCGATGATCCTTCCGCGCTTGCTCTCTTGCCTTACCTCACTGACCCGTTGGCCGAGTTCGTTCGGGGGCGGTTCGGGCTTGTGGCCCATGAGGGGTACCTCCCGCCAGCGCTATCGGGTCCGGAGAAGGTCAATACGCCATTGCCGGGCCAAGGGGGTGGGTCCGCCCCGAGCACGGCTGCTTTGTATTGGGGCGGCCTGAAGAAGTCGGTGCGTCAAGGCTCGGCGGGCGTACTTGACCAGCACCTATCAGAGTTGGATGCCCGGGCCCTCGAGCAACCCGATTTCTTTGAGCATGTGCCGGACGCGTTGCTCGAACTAATTTTGGACCCGGAGGTAGAGGCCCGAACAGAGTCCAGAAACGCGCTTCAGGAAGTTCTAACCTGCCTGGTTGACGTCAGTATCAGCGCCCCAGGATTTCCATCTTCCAAGCACCTCGAGGTGTACCTTAGTCTGGCTGAGGGTTTCGTCTATCTGCGCGGGTCGTCCGCCGGGGAAGAGGATGCCCACCTGCTTCACGGACTACTGGCCGCAACTGCCAACCTTTCCGGGTCAGCGACGCGTCGATGTGCCGAGATACTCCGGAGTTGGTGGAGGTTGCGGCCAGTGCTTCCTCGCTTGAGTTGGCTGCTTGCCGTAATGGAGTCCCTCGCGCCGTTGCATCCTGATCCAGGATCCATGTTGGATCTTTGGTCCGAAGCTATAGGCCTGGCGTCGCGAAAGTCACTGGTGCTGACGCCCACGCAATGGTGTACCTGGCAACGTGTCGGACGTCTTCTGGAACTTGGGGACGACACTGTCGCCCGTGAACTGGCCAGATTCCGTCCAGTCGACCAGACGGTTGAGTCTGATCTGCTAGCCACGGTCGGGTGGAAGAATATTGCGATCGTCTCGCTGCAAGAGTCCGCGGCACGCGAGGCTGCCAAGGAACTTCAGGCCCGGACCGGGGCGAATGTATTCATCGTCGGCAGTCTGGTGCAAGACGGCCTCACCAACGCTGCTGAAGCGGCTGACATTATCTTGTTAGTGTGGGCTGCCTGCTCCCACGCGGTCTATCGCGCATTTGACAAACACCGTGACCGGCTGGCTTATGTACAGGGCACTGGCACGAGCAGCATCTTGAACGCAGCGGAGCGAATGGCTGAGCGCCTGCTGGCTGCGGCCCACTGAGCTACAGACCTGTCGCCGAAGGCTACTATCTGGCCTGCTTACGCCTGCGGGATGTTGCCCCTAGCGAATCCTCAGCATCTTGTGCGTCTGCACCGACAGGCGCCACTGAGGATGTGCTTGACAGTACGCTACTGCCTTCGTCGTGTTGCACATCGCTTCCGGGCCATCCATCGGTTGCAGCAAGAGATGGTCGAACTGCAGTTCCGTCAACGGCAGTGCGTCCGGCATCAGACCCGGTTGTGGGAACACCAATTTAAGTTCGTGTCCCCGCCGCTGAACCCATTCTGCTCCAGCCTTTGGGCTCACGCAGACCCAGTCGATGCCTTCTGGAGCCGCGATCGTTCCGTTGGTTTCGACGGCAATCCGGAAGTCTCGCGCATGCAGCGCGTCGATCAGTGCAAGATCGAGTTGCAGCAGGGGTTCTCCACCAGTCGCCACGACCAACCGATGTCGCCTCTCGCCCTCGGGCCAGAGCGCTGCGATACGGTCTGCCAATAGTTCGGCCGCCTCGTATCTCCCTCCCAGCGTTCCGTCGGTTCCGACAAAATCGGTGTCGCAGAAGCGGCAGACCGCCGAAGCCCTATCGGCCTCGCGCCCTGTCCATAGGTTGCAACCCGCAAAGCGGCAGAACACCGCTGGCATACCCACCTGCAGGCCCTCGCCCTGCAGCGTGTAAAAGATTTCTTTGATGTAGTACGTCATCTCAGATCGGCATGGTTGGCCCGGTCAGATCCTTTCCAACGATGACTCCGCACCCTGGAGTTTCGTACAGATCCAAGCGGTTCACTTGTGGGACAAGGCGGGTTGCGATGGAGAATATCGCCAGACCTATAGTGCGCGTGTCCCCGTCCGAAATCTCGGGGTGTTCATGAAGAGGGTGATGATCGAGAGCCTTGAAAGCTGGATTGAACGCATCTTTAACGTCCCCGAAATCGACGGTCCATCCCATCAACTCGTCGAGTGGGGAGGCTAGATGCAATCTCAGAGTGAATGTGTGGCCGTGGATCCGACGCACATACGCACCCTCAGGCGAGGCCTTTACCTGCACGGCACTGTCAAGGCTAAAGTCCTTCCAGATTCTGAAATTAGTGCCATCAAAGTTGGCCCCACAACTTGCCGTCTCGTAAACGGTCACCCAAGAGAGTTCGGGCAAGGTCTTTTTAAGTTTTGTCCACAACCAACCCGCGATCAACTCACTGGTCGGGTTCTCAAGCCCCGGGATGTCATTTAGGCAGTGGTAGTGAAGTTGTTCGTGGAACGGATGCCAGATTCGATCCAAGTGGTCGTAATCGATGGAGAGATCACCGCTGCCAAGGTCAGTATTCGCGTGCACGATCACTTCGAACCCATGACCATGCATACGGCCGCATTTGTGCCCGGGCGGTACGTGAGGCAGTTGGTGTGCGGCTTCGAATCGATATCGACGCCAGACATGTGCGGTGCCGCAAGAATCGATGTCCACACCTTGATGTGGCGTACTCTGGATGGCCACCCGGTTAAGGGATGAGAGGTCGGTGGTTGTTTGGACCCACCTAGCAATGTTCTCGTCTGTGGGGGTGGAGATCACCTGATTAAGGTGTGTGTAGTCGAGGGGCGCCAACACCGTAGCAAGATGCTTCTCCAATTGCGGAACATCAGCACCAGCCATCGAAGCCCAGCCAGGCTCGAGGGACGCAAAAACAGAAGCCCTAAAACTGTGCCCGTGGAGATTCCTCGACCGGTGGCCCAAGGGAAATAAGTTGACGTTTCTAGCCGACTCGAATGACCTGGTGGCGACCGTGAGGACAGTGGGGTGATTCAAGCAGCCTCCTTCACAAATTGCTCGTAGCCCTTCGCTCGTAACTCGCAGGCTGGGCAATCGTCGCAACCGAAGCCCCACGGGTGACGGTTTGATCGGTTGCCCCTGTAGCAAGTGTGGGTTTGTTCCCGGATTATTTCAAGAAGGGGTTCCCCACCCAAATTACGGGCGAGAAGCCATGTACCTTTCTTGTCGATCCACATCAGGGGGGTTTCAATAACCAGTGGCTTGTCCATGCCTAGGCGCAGGGCCGATTGCAACGCCCTAAGTGTGTCGTTGCGGCAGTCTGGATAGCCTGAGAAGTCAGTCTCACACATCCCCCCGACCAAAACCTGGAGGTTACGTCGATAGCCAATCGCGGCAGCCAAGGTAAGGAACAGCAAATTTCTGCCCGGAACAAAGGTACTCGGTAGACCGTTCTCCAATATCTCGATCTCGGCGTCTTTGGTAAGCGCCGTATCGCTGATCTCCCCGAGCGCAGGGATACTGAGGCAGTGATCGCTCCCGAGTTTTTCAGACCACTTAGTGAATCGGCAGCGCAATGCTTCTAAAACGACCTGCCGACACTCCAACTCGACAGCATGGCGCTGCCCGTAGTCAAAGCCCACTGTCTCAACATATTCGAACTTATCCAGGGCCCAGGCCAAGCAGGTCGTCGAGTCCTGCCCCCCGGAGAAGAGCACAAGTGCGCGATTGTTCATCAAGCGAACTCTCGTTGGTGTTGGCGCAGTGCTCGCTTTAGCGAGCGCACCAGATGCCGCGTCAACAGATCAATGTCGGTGGGCGTGTTCTGGATCCCGTTCCAGGGTCGCTGATCGGATGTATCCAGCAACCATGTCCCGGACGTCCAGGCCGTGTGGGGCTTCAACAACTTCAATCCATCCGCAAAGTGTCGACGCTCAGTAGCGCCTGTAATCGCGCAGAGGGTGTCCATCACGAAACCCATCGCGACAATCCCCGCACCGTGTCGTAGTCGAGAGACTCTGGGCGTCATCCCGTACCACTCAGGGCCGAAAACCTCGGCCACCCCTGCGAAGAACTCGCTGACCAACCGAAAAGCTCTTTCCTGGCGGTCCTCATACTGCACCAGGTCACGGATAGCGCCGTCAGATGAGGAGTTCATCACCAACTTTTGCATGGCGGTGTCACTTAAAACGCCCGTTGGGTTTGTGTGTTGGCGGATTTCGCCACACAGAGAGGAATCTGCAGAAAAATTGAGGCGGTCTACGATAAGAGCGGCAAACTTCCGAGCCGTAAATCGCTGAGGCAACCCGTCGATGGTTGGAAGCAACTCGTAGATCAGCGCTTTGGGAAGTGGCCGCGTGTTGTTGATCAGCACAAACTGCTGGCGCAGTTCGTTGTAGTCCTTACAAACCACCGCCGATACGAAGACTTGGAATCCCGGCTTGTCTAGGCCCGACAAAGCTGTTAACCGCTGCTGCCCGTCCACCACAAAACCGGGTTTGCCCTGGTCTGTATTGACGGCCACATCGAGTGTTCCATCAGGGCATTCATGAATGTCCACCCCATCGACAAACGCGAGGATGACGGCGTTTGGCAACAACGCGTCCCCTCGACTCAGGTAGTCCCGAATCTCTTTAATATGTGAAGCGATTGGGTGGCGCTGGAATCCCTTAAGGCCCCCATCGTCTGCGCGGCCGACACGTTCGATTTCAGAGGTAGCTAGAACTTCTTGCGGGGTGGCCGCGAAAACGAAGACGTCGTTACCTGGGGCCTGACGAGCTCGAAGTGCCTTGAAACGATAGGTCGTCAACTCAGTTCCCCCTGATCGATTGAACATGTCGGTGGTAGACGCCGAGATTGTGAAAGCCGCGACGTTTGTTGCGATTGCTCGAACGGAAAATGATGACCTCGACCCCAATGGCGGCGCAGATATCGCAATCGCAGCGCTTCCAAGGGCGGTCTCCGAGCGTCCTGAGGGAGTTCTCCCGAACCTTTTGCAACTCGTTGTACTGCTGCTGAGCGCTTAGGTCTAGCGAACCCCGAATCAGGAATTGGTGATACCCCAAAACTGCGTCTAGAGTCGCGTCTAAGGGAAGTTCTTCCCGATCGTAGGCTCGGAGGCTATCGAGGGCATTCCGCTCCTTTGCGTGTAGTTCTTCGGCGCAGAAAAGCCCTCGCTTAATTCCTTGAACTAGGCGGGGATTTTCTATTGCCTGGGGTATACGGATCGCAGCGTAGTAGTCGATCCCGCCGCTTGGCGCGGGGATGTAGTAGTTGGCTTTGTTGTCTTTGAAGGCTCGTATAAGGGGTGAGGTTGAGTCAAAACTCGCGATCCCGAACCCAGTGAATTCGTGGATGTGGTCCGCCTTTGCGAACCCGAGAAGATGCAACCGGGTGTCTGGCGCAATCTTTGATCGGATGGCGCTGAGTACCGCCTTGATGGCATTAGGCTTTAGTGGGACGAGACCACCAACCGCAAGATAGTTGAAGCCCATCTTCTCTAGGGATGCGGCGGCTTCCCCCATGCTATCGGGCGACCACCCTTGGACCGCACCCAACGGCACAAACGCCGAGTCCTGTTGACGCGCAAGTTTCAGAAAGTGTTCGGCATTGGCGAGCGTGATGTCGTATCGGAAGCGCACATCCTCAGGTCGTGAAGCGGCGCTGGGATTGTCCAAATCACACTCGAAGACGATGTGATCGGGCGACACGCCATGCGTGAACCCCCCGTCGAGGTAAAACTCCACCACCTCCTCTGGAGAGAATGCTGGGCTGGGTAACTCTGCATAAGCAAACGCCCCGCAGTCGCCCATAAGCATGCTGTCGTGAAATCGCGGCCCGTCAAACCGAAGGAATTGGCGAGCGCCATCTCGAAGCATGCGTTGCTCTTCCGGTGTCGAGTAGCGCACCTTTGAAGATGGCACGCTTGGTGCTTGCCTAACAGCACTCATCGCGACCAGGAGTCCGTCATAGGGCGCGGGATTCATCAACTCGTGCGCATAGGCATCGGACCAATACTTTTCCCGTTCCGGCGCATTCCGATCGTTGATGAAGTCGTAGCCAGGATCAACGTAGTCCTGGGTGTCCGAGTAAAGGAATTTCATTGGGGTGGACGCCTGCCAAGATATGCACGCAGAAGGGCGTCCTGAAGTTTTTTGATGTCGCGGGGGGTGCTTTGAATCTCGTTCCAAGCAATGCCGAGTTCATCCCAAGTACCACTCGTCCAGCGGCATGCCGGCGCGGCACGTTCCAACTCCACGCGGAGGGCCGCGACACCTTCATCGCTGCCGATCAACTTGGCGTATACCCTATCCATAAGAACACCCATCGCTTCTATGCCAGCCGAATGCATGAGGCGGCTTTTACGCGGGTCTTTTCCCCAAGCCTCTGGAAAGGTTTGCTTAACCGCAGTCCAGAAGTTCACCAGCGCTTGGTACATCGACTTTACGTCTGCACCCTCACGACCCATGCCTTTGAACTGCGCTAGCGCGCCAAGGGGGGTGTTGATGCTGTTTCGAATCATCGAGATGACGGCTGTGTCTGTGACTACTGCCTCGGTTCTTCCAGTGTCGGAGGGACGTTTTATCAGTCGGTAGAAGGGTGATTGAGGATCCCGGTTGAGTAGTGCGCACAGTTCAGCTGGGATACGACGATTGGCAAGTTCGCGCGGAAGCAGGACCCCTCTGGTCTCGGGCAGCAACTCGTTGATAAGCCGAGTCGGCAAGGGCTTAGCTTTGTTGACCAGAATGAACTGTTCCCGCTGGACATCGAGGCTATCCGACACGAATCCAATGACTGGAACAGGAATGTCCGGATTGGTTGCTTGGGAGAGTGCGAGTGATCGTTGCTGTCCATCGACAATCCAGGCGACTTTTTCGCCGTCCCTGTAGATGGGTATGGTCAGGGTCCCGGACACTGCTACGCCTTCGTCGCCGGAAGGTCTGGTGCCGCGCGATGCCGCAAATTTAACTTGGGGTGAAAACGCCAAAGTGATGGCATTTGGGAACAGCACGTCGCCCTGGTTCAAATAATCGACGATGCCTTTAACATGAACTCTGATCTCGGGCCGCTGAAAGCCCTTCACGGAATCGTCGTCGCAGCGTTCTATGCGAGAGATGTCCGCTATGCGTACGATGTCAGCCCCGCGAATGAAGAACGCATAAACACTGAGTCCTTCTCCCTGCATCGTGTGCAGGGCACGTACGACGAGCACGTTTTCTGCCGAGCCCGTCATTTGGCAATTGACTGAGAGGACAACATCTCTTCTCGAACCTCTTTCCAAAGTGTTCGGAAACGCCCCTGTTCGCATGCAATACCGGCGCCTTTTCGCAGGTGTGACAACAACCTTGAAGACTCACCCCGCTGAAGTGTCCAAGCACCCCGTAGAAAATCCTTGATTTGCGAGTCGTCGAGGCGAGCGCGAGTTGGGCGCGCAGGCTTTTCTAGTGGCCGAAGGCAATTTTCGACGCTTGCCGTGGCCAGAGAAATCGTCAACCGCTCGGCCAAGACATGGGATACAAAATGCCGCATCGCGCGCTGAGGGAAATCCGTTTGCGTGCCACTGAAGGCCGCGATGCCATCGAGTCGACCGTCATATGGCAAAGCGTGTGGCTGGAGTCGGGCGGGCAATTCTCTTTGCCCTGCGGGGGACGTGAAGATGTAAACGTTGTTGAGTGCGGAGTCCGGCATTTCGGCGAGATCAGCTTTGATCATCGCTAGGTAAGACGCCGGCATGGCAACCAGTTTGGTACTCGCGGTTGTCGCCTGCAGCAAGTTAACCAGTGATGAACTGCGGCCCAAGGACTCACAAAGAACCTTCCACCAAACTGAGGATGGGGTTGCCGTTTGGTTCAGGAAGCCACCAAGCCAGTTGCGCCGATCACTTACCGTCGCGTCGTAATTTGGCACCAGATCGCTGCCGCCTATAACGCCAAGGCCGGCGGAAACGATGGAAAGTGAACCGCCCGTCTGCGCCGCGACCCACTTGGCATCCGTCATCGCTCGACCGCAATAAAGGTGCACCGCAGACTGCTTGGAAGAAGCGGTTTGGAGCACTCGACCCCAAGATTCCGCGACCTGGGCCACGCTCCATGAGGCAACTTGCTCCTGCATCAGGCGACACGGCAAGGCGGTTGAGGCCTTGCGGTTGCTGCAATTTGTAACAACAAGTGTGTTCATCTTGCGTTGCAGTTTTTGGACTTGAAAGAGCTAAGCGTGACCGCAGTTATTTTTAGAAACAATGGCACTTGGCGGGCAGTAAGTCAACCCGTTGGCTGACGGCCTCCAGTTCTTGCTGGCTCGGTTGGCTGTGGCCAATTGGCAAAAGGCGGTTGATGGGATGTCTCGCCGACAAAGTACTTCGGCGTAGGCAGGAGGGAGGAGGCCACTATCGAATCGGTCGGTGGGATCCTGAACCTCGTGGGAACACAGATGCTTGACGCAGGTGACGATTGTGGCGTAGTTTGCTTGTGCGCCGATTTGCCACTTGCGGGCGCTTTACAAGTACAGCTAAACGGACTCGTGGAGCCCGCTTGCTGATGCTTGCGGGCTTTTTGCTTGCAGGCTCGGCCTGTGAGTCTTGCGAACTGTAGTGTGGCGTTTCCGAGGGAGGATTCCCATGAACCGTCGAGTACAGCCTGGCGACATCGCCATCAGCGTCAATACCGATCTGCCCGAGAACGCCGGCCTTCTGGTTGAAGTGCTTGCCGTCAACGTCGTCGATCCCCGTTGGGGCGATCGTCACGGGCGGCTCTGCCGGGTTCGCAGTGCTGGTAAACGACCAATTCACGTAAATTTTTTGATAGACGGAAAGTGGCGACGGCAGATCGTGCGCGAAGCCACTGCTCCCGAAAGCCGGCTACGGCCGATCACGCCGCCCGAGGGCGAGCTCAACCAAGACAAGAGACTCGAACTGCTCACGCAGTGACGTTCGGTCTGGCCCACCTCACGGGCTGGGGGATTTCACCGAATTGCGGCCCCGGCACTTCGCCGAACTCGCTAAAGAGGAGACTCACATGAGTACTGTTTTTAGTGGCATCGACTCGGACTACCGTCCGAACACCTACTTCTGGGCACACGACCTCAAGCTCAAGCTGCCCAGCGACATTGCCGGGGCCGAACGCCGGCGGCTTTACGAAGCAGCAGTGGAGGGGGGCGAACTCTCCGTATTCCTGACCGATCCGGATTTCTCTTCGGAGCAGTTGGATCCCGGGTTGCGTCAGGCTTGGGGAGGATGCCATCCCAGTCATCTGGGAGGGGAGTTTCTCCCGCGGCGGCGCAACGAGGAGGTAGAGATTGCCCGCATTGTCATCAACTCAGTGACGAGCGATGTGACTTGCGTGTACGCCAAGCGTGGCAAGAACCGCATCTACTACCAGGTGGTTGACGAGTACGACGGCGAGACGCTATCCAACCGGGGGATCCGCACTAGCAAGCGACCCTTGACTTTGCGTGAGCTGGTGGATTTTTTCTTGGGCAGCTGGAATCTGCTTCAAGTGCTTAACGTGAATTTTTGGGAACACGCATACCCGCCAGCAAGGGTGCATGGTTTTCTAAACGTCATCAGTTCGGACTTCTACCCGGATTTTGAGGATGAGGTGCGCCGCCGTGTAAATGATTGGCTGGCACTGAAGCGCGGGGAACCCGTTGACGCCCTCGGTTCGGCCGACGAGGACGACGAGGACGATTGATTGAGGGGAGGGCGGCTGGAGGCTAGTCGCCCGCTTTTTCGTTTGAACATGTGATCTACAGGAGGACGCCTGATGCTAAAAAGGAACGAACCTCGCGCTCCAGCGCTTCGTATCAGCCACTTCGTCTGGGGCCGCGAAAACCGAGAGGGCCGGGTCTTCTACTTGGTCGATCCGGGTGGGGAGTCGCTGCAGAAAGACATCCCGGAAGAAGTCGTACTTTGGCGCTGGCGTCACCGGAAGAACCCAGCGGGTTACCGTTTTGGTGGCGATCGTCTCAGCCCCAACGTTTGGCGCGCGATGGCTGTCGCGTTCCCGGATGGATCCGGCATCTCGGCGGATGCCACGTTGGAGAACCTGCGCGACGCTGCGGAAGCAGTCCGAACCGAACTGCGTACAAGGCACTACTCGCTCCCATCAGCAGAATGTTTACAGGCGATGTTCCGGGGCATCGGCCCTGAGCGTATCAAGGATCTGATTGCTCGTCACACGTCTCCGAGCCGGGCTGACAGGTATGGGACTCCGGATTTGTTCCTCTACATGACTCCGATCACACCCTCAAAGGCTCCATTTATCCGGTTCGTCGAGGTCAAGAAGCCGCGCGAAAGAGTCCGCCCGGATCAGTGGGAGGAAATCGACTACCTCATGAGTATTGGCATTCCAGCCCGGGTACTACGACTGAT
>Ga0214921_10002482_pt1 | contig 29883 bp, 23 predicted proteins | sample LL1505_MetaG_FD_177992 | JGI IMG/M metagenome (GOLD analysis project Ga0214921, IMG submission 177992) | Freshwater microbial communities from Lake Lanier, Atlanta, Georgia, United States - LL-1505 | ecosystem: Environmental > Aquatic > Freshwater > Lake | place: USA: Georgia | collected...
TGGCTTCCGCCAATTGGCCGTATTATGTCGCGATTGCGATCTGCGTCGCGTTATTTACTACGGTTGTAGCAACCTTCTCGACTCTGGTTCCGAAGGATTCCGCGCAAAATACGAAACTTTTGACGGTTATTTCGGTGTTTAGTTTCGCGGCGTCGATTACTGCATATTCACTGGCGCTGTATCACTTTGCGCACAATCCCAATTATTTAATACAGTTTATGTTGGCTACCGTATTACTTGTGATTCTTCCGGCGGCACTGATTTCTGTCAGTGTGAGTACGATTGCCGTGAGCAATCTACGCGATACGCTCGCGGCGAGTTCGTAGAACCTCTAAGTCTAAACAGTTCCACTCCATTTTAACTCAAAGAGACAATGGAGCGGTTACATATACCGTGGCTTTTTATAGGTCCGAGCGGAACGGGAAAGCTACGCCAAGCGCGTGCGTGGATTGAAGAAGCCCATAAAGGAAAAATCGTATATCCTATGGAAACGCGAACTTTTACGGTCGGCGACGGATACGAAGCTCGCGTCGTCACCAGTCCGTATCATTTTGAAATTGATATTCCGAATCTTTCGATGCAAGATAAGCAGATTATCGGCGAACTTTTGACGACCTTCTTTTCTAGCGGTGATGTATTCAATGGATTACGGGCATCGTCGCGAAAGTTAGTGATTCTGCGTCGCGCACACAGTCTTTCGCTGCCCGCGGCGATTCGCGTACGCGCGATTATACAACAGTATATTCTACCTCCCGAGGCCTCAGGTATGCTGTGGATAACCGCGCGAGAGATGACGGGTCCGCTTGCGCTCTTAGAGGATGCTTTTGTCCAGTATCGTGTTCCACGTATGTCATTGAAGTGTTGGCAATCATTACCGATTCCGGATACGCTCAAAACATCGGTTGCGTGGGAAAAGTTGGAAGGACGTGTAGAACGCGCCGAGGAATTGCTTAAATTCTTTCCTGACGGAGTGCCTCCCGCGTGGCCTCGTCGAGTACAAGATTATTACGACGAAATGGTCGCGATGCTTATTCGGCACGCGAGATCAGGAAAAGCACCGAATCTCAATGTCATCACGTGGATTCGCGGACGTGTGTATCAGGCGCTGAGTATGTGTCAAACCGGTCCAGAAATCATAGATAGTTGTGCGGCTGCGCTACAGCGACAGCACACTATGGTAGAATCCCACGTATTTTGGGAGTCGATGAAAGCTCTGACGTCGGCAGAGCCACATACATCCTATCGTACGCCACTCTCTCTGGAAGCGGGTATTTTATCGCTGTACGAAACGATTCGGCAACATAGTTCGGTAGAAAAACCGACGACCATTACAAATGAGCGCGTGGGAGTTGCTGAGAGCGAGCGTTCAGGAAGTACAGTCACAACATCAGTCAGCGTTCCAGGCCTCGCAGGAATTGCGGCAACCGAGGCCGCAACCAACGCCGCCGTCGCAGCCGTCACCAAGACCGCTGTCAAACGAAGAGCGGCGCCTCGTAAGAAATGAAGTACGACCGAACGGATTTGACGAAGGAGAAATTCAGCGTTTCATGGATGCGGTAGATACGCGCCAATACGCGATTGACCTTACCGGTGGTGGAAAACTCTTACTCTTTACGCAAGAACCGATTTCTATAGCAGACATCGCCGACGAAGTCAATCGGCTTCTCGTCTGGCTCGGAACTCCGCGGAATTTCACGGTTTTCCTATGGTGGCGCGACGATCCGCGGCAACTGGGAGTCAGCGAATGGCCGAGTAAGCGCAATGTCAATGGCGGATGGACTATCCCAGGTTCCAATTCGATTTATGTGTATCGCAAAGAAGAATACGACCGCGTTATTCTTCACGAAGTCATACACGCAATGGGATGGGATTGGAAAATGCCTGAGACTCCGTTGCCCTGCTGGGGATTGGACGGCGGAAAAACTATGCCCCATTTATTTGAAGCCTGGACAGAATTATACGCCGAATGGCTATGGTGCGGATGGCACAATGTTCCATGGACAAAACAGCGACAGTGGCAGGACTATCAGGCGACGCAAATACTCGCACGGCAAACCGGTGCGTGGGAAGAAAATACCAATGTATTCGCGTACTATATTTTAAAGGCCGCGCTAGCTCCTCATATTGAATTTCTATGGATATTCGGTAACGGTATCAATACAGAAGAACGATACAATATCTTATGTCGTTTGACCGAACCTGAACTGAATCGTCTTCGGAGTCATAAAGTTACACCCGAGCGGTTGAGCCTACGTATGAGCGTTTCAGGACAATAGCAAGAAAAATAAGATACTAGATTAAGAATGGAACGTCCTCCGAGACCACCCGCCAGCGTCTCGAAAAAAAGTATCGGTATAGGCTTCGGTACGCGCCGTAATAAACCGAATGCGAACAAACCCGACGCCAATCGTCTGCGGAAAACGCGCAAAGCGATTCGTAATATGATTATTCGACTTGTTGGAAATTCAAGACGTACAAATGAAAATTTTAAAACTAGGTTTCCGACCGAACGCGATTATCTCCATTTCCTCGGAAAACTTGCCGCGAGATATTTGGATAAGAACGCGACCAACGAGGTATTACGTAATTTCCCGTATCCACTCAACGAGACAAAGAACAACTCAATCTCTGATGAACACAAAGACGGATTTATAGAATTCCTTATTGACTACGCGAAGGAATCGGACGCCAACGAACTCACCACGAATAATTTTCTCAAAGCGATGCGAAATCTGAAAATTTCGCCGCCAAATATGAAACATAAACTGCCAAAAAATGAAGACTACTAGACGCTGGATAGGGGTTGGCATTCAATACTTTTCCCGATATGGGCGTACGCGGACTGACCGGATTCTTGCGGTGGGCCGCATCACATACAATAAAAGAGCCCGTATGGGCGTCGTTCAAAGGCAAGAAAATCGGTATCGATATTCTTGGCTTTCTTTATAAAACAAAAGCAAATCACCAATCGGTATTCCTGTATTTAGCAAGACTTATCGCACGATTCCGACAGTTCGGTATAATTCCGGTACCGATATTTGACGGAAAACCACCCGAAGAGAAGCGCGAAGCCTTGAAACAACGCGCAACTCTACGTGCGGAGTCCGATATCAAGAAGAAGGTTCTCACGGAGGAATTATCCCACGTACCGATGTCGGAGGCACAGAAATCAATTGTAACGAAAGAAATCAATGTTCTTGAACACAACTCGTCGTATCTCACGTCGGAAGAGCGAGATCAGGCGAAACGATTCTTCTACGCGTGCGGTGTGCTATTTCTAAACGCCACGGGCGAAGCAGACAATGTACTGTCCTATTTCGCAAAACGCGGAGAATTTGTAGCGATCATGAGCAATGATTTAGATTTGATAGCGCGTGGTGTAGAAACACTGTTAGTACCGGACGATTACGCGCTACCGGGCGATCATTCCGGATGGAAACAGTACAACTTATCGGCAATCCTGACGGCGATTGAATTTGATTATCGCCAGTTTCTTGAAATGTGCGTACTTATGGGTTGCGATTATACTGCGGGTATCAAATCTATGCAGTATAAATCGGCGTTTTGGGCTATCAAGTATCGCGGATCGATAGAGAAAACGGTCGAAAAACTCGGAACGAAGAATCTTCCACTCTATATGAAAGCGATGGCTATACTACAGGGAACGGAAGAAACGCCAGAATCGCTAATGGGAACTAAACAATGGGAGCGATGGTCCGTAGGTGAAGTTCCAAAGGAAACAGAGGCGTTGGACGCCTTTCGGAAGGATGTATTAACGGAACTCGCGGCCGTTGAATACGAACAACTACGTCTCGGTTAGTTTGACGCTTACGCTTCCGGTAGTACGCATAACCATTAGGAATGTTCCGATAGTCAGTATGAAAAGAATAAGAAATAGTATTGCCGAGAGTAAAATATACGGGAATACGCGATTGATAATGTGACTAACGATAGGGTCAAGTAGCGTCTGAAGACGCGCCTGATTTTCCGGAGTTCGTAGCACGGCCATGATTTTATCTCCGAGATGCGATGCGAGATCGTGGGTCGCTTCGGTGTAGCGGTCTCGTTCTTCCGACATTTGTCAGGGGTTGCGGACTTTTTCAAGAACGCATATCGCACCCAGGAAGAGAATGTTGGAAGCGCCGGTTCGTCAAGATATACAAGGAACGTCCGGATTTTATATTTCCTTACGTGAGCCGGTTCGCTTACATGTGCGAATGATGATGAATTCGGAAAGAGTAGTACCCGATCTTCAGTACCAGCCTAAATTTATGGAATTACAAGCGAAACTGCTTGCGGAGATGGCGAAGAATACCCAGATGTTCAAGGTTCCGCCGTCCATGGAATCGCTACAAGCGATCACTCCGAATTGGGGATTTGTAATTTTGGACGGCGTAGCGAAGCAAAGTGAATATACGCAAATAAATACTACGATTGGCGACCATGGTACAATTCCGTGTTGGGTAGATCTCGTCTTAGTTGGAATCTCAATTACCCGGTCAACGATTCGTCCGTATTTTGATGTCAAGTTTCTGGAACCGATTCGCGAAACTCAGATTGATTTTGATTGGTTCGCGCCTCGTGAGGATATGGAAGAAGTGACGGATATTGGCGATGTTGTCGCGGGAGAGATTCAACTAAGAGACCCGGCGGTTGTTGAGCGCGAAAAGTTAATGGAGAAGGAACGAGTTCGCGAAGCGTTCCGACTTGCCGCGAGGGCCAAAGATGACGCAGAGCAAATGGCGGAAGCGTTTTTTGCGAAATATGATCCATCCGATTCGGAAACCGCCTTCTCGGAATGGATGAGCGATGATGAGGATGGTAAATCCGAATGAGCGTCGCCCAAAAAAAAATACTACACTCGCAAATAGATAAAGATATGGCGCTCGCCCGGAATTTAACCTTGGCCGTTCTGGTCGTAGCGATCGCACTGGGTGTATTTTACATGATTGATCCCACATTCTATGGTCTTTTACGTAGTAAGAGACACGAGGGTTTCGCCAACAACGGTGATGTAACATTTACGAATGCGCCGGCGTCGATGAATGGCGAGAATGCCGGCAACTTTGTGAATGCGGGAAGTACGGATGCCGAGCGGGTCATGGCGAATGCGCACAACAACTCCAATGACGGTGAGACGGTAAGCCCTATGACGCCGAACAGCGCTACGGAGGGTTTCCAGAACCTCAATCCGAGCCCGATGCCGTTCGCGGGAGCCGAGCGTCCTGCCAATTGCTACCCTAAGAATCAGCTCGCTCCCCAGGAACTCCTGCCGAACGATCCGAACTCCAAGTGGGCGCAGGTCAATCCGATGGCCGCCGGTGATATCGCCGGTAAGAATTTCCTAAACGCCGGTGCGCTGATCGGTGTCAATACGGTAGGCCAGAGCCTCCGTAACTCGAGCTGGGATCTGCGCTCGGAGCCGCCAAATCCTCAGGTCGTAGTCAGCCCGTGGCTCCAGAGTACTATTGAACCGGAGTTATCTCGCCGGCCTCTGGAAATCGCGTAATTATTCGATTTTATGAACTAAGCCGAGTTCCAAACATTCTGTTGCGTTTAGATCGTTATCCGCACGCAACATTTCCGTAAGTTTTTCCTTCGTAATCTTAGTTTTCTCCATATAGTACTTTGTCACATGTTCCATTAATTTTGTAATATTTTCGTATTCGACACGCGTATCACTATAGCGGCCCCAAAATCCACTACGAATCTCGTGAATCATCATGAAACTGTTGGGAGTAATGAATCGCTTGATACCGGCGAGTGAAATTAGCGTACCCGCGGACGCGACGTAACCGCTAACAACGGTATTTACCGGTACGCGAAGAGATTGGATTGTATCTACAACGGAAAACGCAGCGTGAACGAGACCGCCGTGCGTTGTAAGAATCAGCACGATAGGTTTCGGGTCGGTAGAAATATTCACGTTGCGCAATTTACTCTTTTTAATATAGTCTTCGGCATCCTTGACATCATCAAGAATATCTTGCTCACATTGCTTCAATAGAATATTGAGATGATGTGCGGTCTCGTAATTGATACGGTCCGAAAAGTATATCGTATTGTCGATACGCTTCATCGCACCAAAGTCTTTCTCGCGGGTTTTCTCTTTGGGTATAGCCATTTCCGTCGTATCCATTCTAACATTTTAAAATACGAGACGAACATCTATCATTTTTTATCCAAAGCCAAAGTAAGGATGGATACAGAAGTGAGTTGGCTATTTATAGCGGTAGTCGTCACCATAGCTTACGTCGCAATGTATTTCAAATCTTCGAAATATCCTATGTCATTGACCCAATCCACAATCGATAGCGAATATTATCTCGTACGTAACCTTCCCGATAAGCAAGATGCGGCCGACCGACTCGCACGCGTACGCGCGAAGATTCTACGTCTTCGTAAGCATCTAGAACAGACGCATATGGATAAACCGTTTGTAAGCCAGATGATCAATAACTTTGACTGCTCCTCGTCGCGATTTAGCGAATCCACGCCGGATGCGCAATATACGTCGTATTCGGTCAATAAAGGTGAGAAAATTTTCATGTGTTTGCGACAACGGAATGAACGCGAAGAACTCGTCAATGAAAATATAGTTTTATTTGTTGCATTACACGAAATGAGCCACGTAGGTACCGCCTCGATCGGACATACACCAGAATTCTGGAATCACTTTGCGTGGGTATTAAAACAGGCCGAACAGTTGAAAATTTACGAATATACGGATTTTGCGGCGCATCCGGTCGAATACTGCGGAGTTCATATTACGGATTCGCCGACGTATAAAGACTCGGTGAGCGATGGATTAAAGGAAAAAGAATAATAGAAAGTAATGGCCTCGCAATCTATATCATTCATACACCAATGCTATCAACAACCTATCGCGTGCCGATATGCTCTTGAATGTATTCGTAAAATTTACAAAGACCGTCCTATATTCCTTTACAATGACGGCGGCGATACGTCACACGAATATATCGCAAAAACGATTCCCAATGTATTCTACCAATATTGCGAACGCGTCTCTGAATTAGATTGCGGAAATTATCCATATAGTACATCCTCCGCACTGAAATACTTTCAACGTGTACAAGATACTCTTGATAAAACCGATTCAGAATTTCTGATGATTATGGAAGACGACGTACATATATTCAAAGAGATAGATTTAGAATCGTTGAAATACGATTTAAATGGCGGTCATTCTATGTCCCACGGTGATAAAATCAATAATTATACAAAATGGTGGGAGCACAATACCGAACAATTACATTCGGGATTTGGCGGTACTATTTTAAGAACGAGTTTTTTTCGTAGGGTTCTGAAAGATACACAACTTTCAACCCATTTAGATATATTTTTCCGCGATTTACGACCAGGGCCTGCGGGTAGCGATTTACTATTGACATTTATAACTTACGTGTATGGTGGAACGGTTGGAAGATACTTCGGCCTCTGTGAGAAAAACTGGCCAGAATATTCACGACGCGTCGCGGAAAACAGCATCCATGTACTTCATCAATGTAAGGAATATTACAAAAAACTATAGAAATTGTGGTACATTTGCGCAACTTGTAATACGTACCTGGTCAAATAAATCCGGTTTTTGGTAGGACATAATTGTAAAAATAGATTCTTCCGTTCCGAGATAACCTTTTGCTAACGAATCGGATAAGATTGTATCGAAGAGTGCGAGGATTTCGCTAAGATGACGTACATCACCGCCAAAGAAAAACCCTTTCATAATATATTCCACAAAATCCCTATTACAATATTTATGAATACCTTCTCTTAAAAATCCGTGAATTTCTGTATTATCAGGATAATGTAAAGAAAAAAAGAGAAATTTAGAATATTTCGCGAGTTTAGGTAACATATCACGTAAAACTACGATATCGTGGTTTTTAGTAATACCGGCGTCAATCCAGTAAAAGTGTTGAGAATGAAACGGATTGAATTCCTTTGCCTTCTGAATAAAATGGATTTTTTGAAACGTGATGGGCGCATACAGTGGAAGTTTGGCTTGCGGACTATTTTTGAGCCATTGCGCAGTCGGTTGGTCGTACCATTCTTTCGATGTACGAATGGTATTTATCGTATCGTAAAATCTACATTTGTAAAATTCGCTACGATCGTATTCTACAAATTTCGCATTCGTAAATTCTTCAACAGTTTTCTGGATATTCTTCTCTCCATAAACTATGATATTGAGTCCGGTGGATAATAACGAACGTAATTGGAGAGTATATTTCTCAAACGAACGTGCCCAATCATGATTCGCTGCTGTATTATCCAAGGAACCACGGCCGATATCCCATAGTCCTGTGACGAAAGTAGGTTCTTGTATACTTACATATGAATAATCCATAGTTTATGAAGTGCTTCTGCTGTTTCGTTTTAGACCAATGGACATTTCATAGTCTTTCGCTGACTGTGAGCGCAAAACTATGAAAAGACCGCTAAATCTACGAGTTTTGCGGTCACTAATTAAATACTTCCACCAAAATAGCAGTCATGGCATCTATAGTAGCCCCGCCCCGGATTGATACGCTGAATCCTCAGCCAATCCGCGTCATAGTACATACTTCCTTCACAACTACGACCGAATTCACAATTCCGAATGTATTTCCGTTTATGACTCTGTATAATCTGAAACAACGTTTAGCCCGTCATAATTCTGGACAACGCGAATGGATGCACGTGTTTGTAGCACAGGCACAGGAGGATGGTCGATACAAACCTCTCGAATTCTCGTGGCCTTTTGGCAAACTACTACAGGATCCGTTAGAGCCAACGAACATTGGGAAACCCGATGTACGAATTTACGAAGGCGGAGATCGTAAGCCGATTTTTCCAACGATTCTCACGGGCATTACGATTGAAACGGCTATGGAACCACCCGCGAATACCGTCCATGTCTGGACTCTCAAGCGTATAGCGAATGCGGCCGGTTACGATGAAGGAACGGCGATACGCGACGACGCATACGAAGGCTTTTTTCAACTCTTTTTTCCGACGCTCAAATCGAAAGATGACATCGCGCACGCACTCAGTACGGCTCCCTTAACAAAAAAAGAGCAGGAATATTTTGAAGTCGCCGACCAATTTTGCGAGTATATGGATACGCGTCTGATGAAATTAGAAGCGAACTTAGGAAAAACCGCACCCGTTACGCTCCGCGAACTTCGTTATCTACGCTATACGCTTCCGAAGAAAGCGGCGTTTGCTACGGGACAACTTGAATTGAAATTTTACGAAACCGAGCCATCGGAAACTCTACCGTTTATGCGGTTCTTTTCGGCCAACGATCGGGTGAAACCTCTCGTGAAACTCGCTACGAATAAGAGCGGAGCGCCGTATATTTCCGATAAGAAATTACTCGATTCGTTCATGGCGGAACAACCGGCTACAACTATGGGTTCGATTGTCATTTTCAAGTCGCCAATACAGTCGGCTCGTGCTCCACTCGGTACGGCCTGGACGCTTCGTATTTTTGAAGACGGATCGGCCGACTTATATATCGGAGCACCGCGTAAAGATGCGCCGCTATCCGCCATCGTAGTCAATGAAGCCGTGCGGATGCTACCCGAATTTCTCGCGACGACGCCGTGGGCCGATACGACAGATATGAATCTAGCAGAACTGACCGCGGTCTATGAATTTAAATCGGAAATCGCCGGTGGAAAACCGCCGAAATCCGAATTACGCCGGCGACTGGATACGTTTTTACCGGTATTTATGGAAGAAAAAGGTATCGCGGGAGATACATCAGATATAAATTTACGGTTCAAGGCCGTCAGTAATTTTGTCAAGGATAAAGATCCGATTTACAGTTATATCACTACGTTATTTTTACGAGATTCCAATCAATCGGTCGAAAGCGTTCCCGTCGATAAGTATATAACGGCAATCGGTATGGAATTTGGCATACCACCTACGGACGCGGCAGAATACGTCAAGACCTGGATTTCGAGTCACGCCGAATACGTGTTGGAAGATACAGAATCGGCAGTCGCCAGTCGGAATCTGGGCGCAGCCCTAGGAATTTATGTCAGTCATCCGAAATATCTCTTTTTAGTGAGCGCGATAGAATCGCAAACCGATTTAAATCGGATTACATCGCTTCTTGCGTTATTTACATCGATGAGCGCGACGGAACTCGGTGTTGCCGAGAATGCTACAGAAGCAGAAGCAGTGATAGAACACGTTGAGGAAGTAGTCGAGGAAGCAGTCGAGGAAGCAGTCGAGGAAGACGCAGGAGCAGGAGCAGGAGCAGGCGCAGCCGCCTGGAATGCTCTCCTAGATTTCGGTATGGCAAGCGAAAATGAGGTACTCGCCGAAGGACAGGAACTTGCGCCAGCCAAAGTCGTAGACGAGGCTCCTGTAGTTCAATTACCCAAACCTCTCGCGGTCGACGAAATGGTTCCGGCCGTCGAAAAGGAATGGTACTTAAAACGGCTAGGGCGCGCCGATAGCGAGTTGTTCGAATACAAAGAAATAAAAGATAATCCCCGCGTAACTATTTACAGCGTAGCGTGCCAAAAATCGGCCGGAAAGCAACCGAATGTTATGGATTACCGGTCGTACCAGAGAGCGCGGACATTGTACGGAAACGCGGTATTTTGGTTGGAAGCTCCACTGAGTACGAATGATACACTCGCGCTACGACTCGCCAGTAAAACGCCAGGTGAGCGCAAGAAGGAAGGAACGATGTATAAAAAGAATGTAACCGAAGTGATTGAATACGAGAAACGCGCTTTATCACTCGGCATTCCGCTATCTTCCTCGAGTAGTAAGGGAGTGACGGTGACCAGTCTGACCGAAGTCGAACGAGGCGTTCGCGCCGAAACAAAGATGGAAATCGCCGACTTGATACTCGCGCAGAAATCAAAACCTCTGTGGAGCGTCGTACGGACTGGAAGTCGCGAGGACGAGCCAAACTACTATATTTGTGCCGAATTATGGTGTATCCGCGACGACTTACCCATCATTCCGAGTGAATTCGCAGGTGTCCGAATGCGCGACGGCGCGGCCAAGGCGGCAAATAGTTGTCCGTTTTGCGGCGGATTAATTTTAACGGATCCGACTCATCCGAAAATCGGCGAAACCGTTTTACGTCGAAAGCCCACCGATAAATCTGGCAATATAGCACAATATGTAGGATTTCAGAAAACGCTGTATCATCCGTCGAATTACGCGTTGCCGTGCTGTTTTACGAGTCCGAACAATCTCGAAGTTCCCGCGGGAGCGATGCCCATTCCTCCGCCGAAGGTTCCGCTACCGGATTTACAGCGAGAAGGCGAAGTAGTCAGTGAAGTCGCATCCGAAGCCACGGAAGTGGTTCGTGCGCCGGCAGTCTTAGCACCAGAAGAACGCGAAAACCGCGACCGTCCTTTTTCGCCTACGATGAAGAAGCGAGCCGCGCAAAATCGGTGGTTTATTCCGAATCAAAATATCAAGGGTCGCGACCGCGTCGACTGGATTGAGTTAGAAAAAGGAACCGTCGCAACTCCGCCACCCGCCGTCAATGCGCTACTGGGCCAGGATCCCGAAAAGTTTTTGACGAAGATTAAAGGCGCGATGGGCGGAGGTATAAATTCGTATCTTGCGACTCCGGCGAGCGCCTTTATCCGATACAGTATCGGTAACTCTACAAAAGAACCAGGAGCCAATTTAATATCTCTGCTCGCCTTTGCGAAATACGCGACGAAGCACTATCTGACGCAGGAAGATGACTTGAGTATTCCTTCCAACGCAGAAGTATTGGATGAGATGTTGGAAAAGAAGGGTCCGCTACTTTCTCGCGCATTCGAGCAGGCAAATTACGGCACCTTATTACATGAATTCAGTGTTCCTGGAACGGCGTTACAAGCGGAAGCAGAATTAGAATTCCAGACCTGGTGGGGAAAAACGGGAGTCACGGAGGCGGACCAACGAGCCTACGCGGTCAATGTATTTTTAGCCTGGAAGAACTTTCAAAATTATGTACGGGATACGAAAGAACCGAAAGAACTACGATTATGGGAAGGACTCTTTGCGACTCCTGGACTTCTGACCGATACCGGATTTGTAATTGTAAAAATACAATTTTCGAAGAAGAAACAGGCGACGATTCGGTGTCCAGAATTTGGAGTGAGTTTGCGGTCGCAATTGGTCAAGCCACCAATCTTATTTATTGTAGAAGACGAAGTCAGTGGTCAGTATGATCCGCTAGTATTTTACAACGGCGAAACGAAAGAAACCCGGCAGATATTCGGAGTACTTCAAGAAACCGCGCAGATTTTCGGTACGCTTCCCGCGCATGTACGCGAACCACTACAGGCGTTTCTAGAACAATATTACAGTACGGATGGATGCGCCCGCTCGGCGACGACAGTACATCCGTGGATGCCCGAACGGAGCGCAGACCGTATTCCGCTATTAGGAAGTTTTGTGACGGTCGCCCAAAAACTCGGATTCTCCGTCAATGCGCGCCTCCACGATCGTAGCAATCGGTGCGTTGGTCTGATTATTCGGGAGCAGGGAGATGAACATCCGAGCCAAATATATATACCGGTTCTAGACGACGGTACTATTCTCTCTACGAAATCCGTCTTACGCGGAGAACACGCGCTTCCGTATCCTCCGCTCCAACTCTTATTGGAAGTACTCACTGGGAAACAGGCGAAAATCACGGAGAAACGTCTAGTTCACGAGGATCATTTTCCGGCATTACTTCCGGTGCGACTCGTAGCGAGCACAACGGAATATATTGCGGTAGAGTTAGCGTGCGGCGCCACAATTCCGATTGAACCGTTGGCACTCGGTAATTCCATCAGTCACCGACGTTTTACAGATATGCAAAAACACAAGAAAATAACAACCGCATTCAAAACAGATATGCCGTGGCATACTGACATAACTTTGCTGGGACCGACTGTAAGCGAAGACGATTTAGCGCAGACGCAGGAAGAAACCTTAGAAGAGGCGTACCAGCATCTTCGTATTTCGTTCTCGAATTGGCTCCATACGTCGGAAATGGGCGGTCGAGTGCGACGACAGATTGATTTATTACGGCTAGCAAGAAGACGATTGCCGTTGTTTGAACTTCAGAAGCGTCTAGATATTCTTTTGACACCGATCGTCAATAATTCGGCGGCACCGTGGATGACGTTGGAAGGCACTACACGACCCTCCGTACTACGTCGTGATTGTCGGCAGATTCAACAGGAATCGGCGTGCGTCGGCGGCTGTACATGGTCGGTGGGTCGTTGTCTAATTCATACGACGACGACTCCACGATATATGAATCCGCTACGCCTACTTACCGCGCGATTGGGCGACGAATTATTACGGTCGTTCGGCCACGCGATGGAAGTATTAGAACAACGCGTACCTCATCTAAATCCGATTTCCCAGGACGCGCTCGTTCATTTAGGTTCGTCGGTGCTGTTTAGCGCAACAGGACGTGGTACGGAAGCGCTCTATGAGAAACTCGGTTACACGGAACGCAAACCAGGCGAATTTACGCGGGGATTCACATATCCTGAAGAAATTGGAGTTGAACCGGTAGATGAGATTCCTGCCGATTGGTCATCGGTGCTACGCAAACCCGTATTCGGAGCCGATGTCGCGCGCGACGCTCGCACGCGGCTCGTCGCAGCGCTCGTCGCCATTTCGGGTGTAGCGGTACCGGCGAATTTCACGGGTACGCGAGAAAACTGGCGCGCCTTTGCGCTATCGCAGCGGAATGATATTATCGTCACGCAAGGACAAGAACCGACAGAACGAATTGTTGGAAATGAAGGAGCGGGCGTTACCCGATTTATTGTTCTTGATTCGGAAGGCGTTCCGTTACAGCGTATAGATAATGGAACATATGTATCAACCGCGGCGCAATTACCGCCGCGTCTGCGTGATTGGATCGATGCGCACGGCGGTGCGTAATAAAAAATTGAACACCGATAGTACCTACAGAACTGGGTAGAAATGACCGATACTTGCGTAATTTGTCTTGATACCTTTAATAAGTCCATACGAGCGCCTTCTGAGTGCTCGTATTGTCATACGAAAATTTGCCGTACCTGTCTCCAGACGTATCTTCTCAATGAGATTAGCGAAGTTCCGCGGTGCGTCAATACAGATTGCCGACGGGGATGGGAACGCGAGTTTCTGGATTCGCAATTTACGCGGACTTTCCGTTTGACGACGTATAAGGAACATCGCGAGAAAGTTCTGGCCGACCGTGAAAAAGCGCGACTTCCGAGTACGCAAGAGAATGCGGCGAATTACAAAATCGCCGCACAAATTTACAAAGAGACGAACGCGGAATTAGCAATTCTACGCGAAGAGGAAATGGCTCTCAATAAGCGTATTCGTCAAGTCGAACATCGGCAACATAGAGCCCGTCTTACCTTTGAGACATTTGGTCGAGCGCCGATTCCCGCAGTCGCAGCCGCAGGAGCAGGAGCAGCCGCAGCCGCAGGAGAAGTCGCAACGCCGAAAGAAAAGCACAACGTCTTCATCAAGCCCTGTCCCGCTCCAGACTGTAAAGGATTTCTAAGTACAGCGTGGAAATGTGGCCTATGCGATTTATGGACGTGTCCAGATTGTCACGATCTGAAGGGTCCTGTGCGGGATTGTGAGCATACGTGCGATCCAGAGAAAGTCGCTTCCGCACAACTACTCGCACGAGAGGCGAAAAGTTGTCCAAAGTGTGGCGTTCAGATTTGTAAAATTTCTGGATGCGACCAAATGTATTGTACTGTATGTAATACAGGTTTCAACTGGCGTACCGGAAAAGTCGCTGAAGGTCCCGTTCATAATCCTCACTATTTCGAGTGGCTACGTCGCCAGGGAAGGGAGCCGACTGCGCAAAGAGCACAACTCGACTGTACTCAGACTATGGACCTGGATATTACACGGATGCTTGGAGGGCAACCGCGGAATTATTATTACGGATATAGAAATAGATCGAACGCAGAGCCAAAGGATACGGACGATAATTATCTGTTGGAAGCGTGGCGTTTGATGCGAGAGCACCAGGATAATGCGCGCCACGAGCCGAATTACGAGGATAAATTCCGAGAACTTCGCGTACGATTTATGGTAGGAGAGATGAATGAAGAGGATTGGAAAGTTGAACTCCAACGAGTGGAGAAGGATATGAATTTCTACCGCGCAAGGGAGCAAGTACGAGAACTCTTCGTCGGCGCGTGTCGCGATCTGATTCGTCAAGTGCTCGAACCTGGCGCCAATAAAACAGATATTCGGCGTCAGGTCGCGGAGATGATTCAGTATTGTAATACATCGTATGAAGCGATTGGGAAGCGATTCGGACGTAAAACACCACAAATCAAAATTGTTCTATCCGCCTAAAGAGTATAACTCTTATATGATGTATCAAGATGCCTTCTTTTGTAGCTCTGCTTATGACGCTTGCGGGTAATTCGTCGGGTTTTTGGACGTGGGTTCAACAGAACGGTAAGCGGTACAATACGATGGAGGAGGTTCGTTTTCGTCAGCAGGTCTGGGAGGCGAACGTAGAGCGTATTACGCAACACAATGCCGAAGGTCATTCGTGGCGAATGGATGTGAATATGTTCGCAGATTTGACTCCGGTAGAGTTTCAGATGAACTACGTCAGCGGTGGATTTAATGATTACGAGAATCAGCGTCGAAGCCACGTTCAATTCCGCAACTCGTTTCGTTGGATGAACAATGCGACGCTACCGGCGTCGGTTGATTGGACGACCAAGGGAGCCGTCACGGCTGTCAAAAATCAGGGACAGTGCGGAAGTTGCTGGGCGTTTTCGACGACGGGATCTCTGGAGGGAGCGTTTTTTCTGGCCAATGGGACGCTGGTTTCACTTTCCGAGCAACAGCTGGTGGATTGCTCGGCAAGCGAGGGAAATCAGGGATGTAATGGTGGTCTTATGGATTACGGTTTCGAGTATGTTCATGATAACGGCGGTCTGACGAGCGAGGCGAACTATCCCTACACCGCCCAGGATGGCGTCTGTAACGCAGCGAAGGCCAAGCAAGTTGTCGCTACGCTCAGTAACTACACGGATGTACCTACGAATTCCGACGCGGCTCTGATGAATGCGATTGCGCAACAGCCGGTCAGCGTAGCGGTCGAGGCCGACCAGAGTTCGTTCCAGTTCTACTCAGGCGGCGTAATGACCGCGGCCTGTGGTACGAATCTCGATCACGGCGTGCTAGCTGTAGGTTATGGTACTGATGCGGGCCAGGATTATTACAAGGTGAAAAATTCTTGGGGAGCCGATTGGGGCGAGGCCGGCTACATTCGTCTGGGTCGCGGTCCTGCGTACAACGGTGGTGCGGGTCAGTGCGGCATTCTTTCGGCGGCATCGTTCCCTGTTGTATGAGTGCTAGAAGTAGAGGCAGAAGCAGAGGAAGAACCAGAACCACAACATTCAATACATTGAGACCATATAACTTGTAAAGTTTGACCAATGCGATAACAATTATGGCATTGTTTTTTTCTCTCCGCGTCATTTAGACATTTCGGACAAAACATCATCACCGTTGTACTCACGCATCCTACACCGTTACAATATCCGCATTGTAGTGTCGAGGACATTGTATTCTACGGTTCTATTCAACGAATGACTTAGGCCAGGACTACAAGGCGAATGCCGGATTAGTGTTTCTTAGCAGGCCACGTTCCGTCTGCTAGCCGACGTGCGCGGTCTTCAAACATTGCCGTAACTTCGTCATCCATACGATTGAGTTTTATGACGCGATACGATGGATTGTTCGGATGTAGCACTACAAGCGCTAGTTCCGATACTTTTACATCGTACAATTCTTCCAAAATACGACGATAGATATTCAACTGTAGGGAATAATGCCAATAATTGGTATCTGGAAGATGTTCTAGCGGAGTTAAACCTTTTTGGTACTGATTATCAAATTTAATATCTTTCGCACGTTTCCAATCATAGATCGCAAGCGTACCATCGGGTTTCTTATACACCATATCAATTGAACCGGCGAGTTTAATATCCTCCTTGAATACTAGCCACTCGGTGCGAAATGGTTCAAATCCGTGTTTTAGACGGTGCTTACGTTCGTACGCAAGAAAGTAATTCCATTCGGTTCCGAGATTCGGATCATATTCATCACCGGCTAGATTGCCTACAGGTTCAGCGTTGTTATAATGCTCAATATCTAAGTGCATACGAGTTCCGAGGCTCGAAGATTCTCCGCCGTCGTCGTTCCATTTTTTCTTTATTTCTTCTGCTGACATACCGTTGTATTTTTCATAGGATTCGCCACCAGGTTTCCATTTCAAACTTTTCATCATCTTTTCAATCACGACGTCAGGTTCAAAGGGCGCAAAATAGGTATGAATGAATCCGGTACATGAGGTCCAACCTTCGCGACTTCCGTCGATAGTATAAGTATGTGTTTCTTCTTCGAAACTAATGCGCGCGTCGCGAGGATGAGCGTGTTTGACCGCGAGACGTTGCCAAGCGAGGGCTCCGTCAGTAATTGAGAGAGGCATTTTTGAAAGTGAATCGAAGTGAAACACGATGTATCAATTTTTAGTGGATTTTTTTAATAAGACAATTGAATAGGAATGATTTCTACAGAAGAACGTATGTTAAGGCATGGAGCGTGTGCGGACCCTTATCACGATTTCTCGCATCCTCCCGCTTCAGTATCATCGAGAAGTATGTTTAATACAAACGCAAGTTATAAGGCGGGCCAACCCGGTCTTTTTGAGGCGAAGATAGGACTACCTGGAAAAATTCCGATTCCCGTGTCAAAATCAGCAGGAGACCCAAATGCACTACACGACGAGAATCAAATGTTACAATTACTATTCAATGAGAAAGAAATAGGAACCTACAAAGTACCATCAGAAGAAACCGTTAGTGAAGCATCCTTAATGAGCAACATTTTTAGTGCAATCGATAATATTGAAGGAGAGCAAGCAACCGTAAATTTTGAAACACTTTCTGGTACCAAAGGCTATACCATACGATTATTAAAAGATAGTACAGGCAATACAAATGTCAATGCAACGCGATTCAAGGCGGCCAGAAAAGAGACACGAAGAAAAAGTGGTACCATACGTCCAGCCAGACCACAATCTGATGGGACTCTTATAACATCAGATCTTATTAAATTCATAGGAGGTGTGAATGAAATTAATCTTCTATTTGATGCTTGTTCGGTCGATGTAATTTCTTTGTTTCGATACGGAAAAAAAGATAAAGAAACCTTGAACGTGAATTGGTTAATAAATCGAGAATTCATTAACGATCCTGCTACCAAACCGTATAAGGCGACGACAGAAACAATAACGGACAAATTAGATAGAAATAATATTCATTTCTTGGTGGAAGATGTACAAGAAACGATTACGTATCCTGTTTATACTGAGGTAAAAGACGATTTATTACGAAATAAGTTTTATTCTTTATACGATTTTAAATTGGCTGCGACAAAAATGCCTACAGCAGACTCTTTGCCTACAACGCAACTCGAAATATTTGATAATAAACGAAACGTACATAAGTCAGCCGATCCGAAATCTGACAATCAAATCGGTGCTTGCTGTAGGCGCATTTTAGATTATATTATCATGAAGGTTTTTGGAAGAACGAATATGATTGCCGTAAATTATCAGGCAAAGCGAAGCGGGGATTGGTTACAAGGATTATCATGTTTAGATGTATTACGTAAATATAGACCTGTTGGAAAGTCAGAAAGCAAGGAATTAAAAATTAAAAACATAGTATTGGTCACGCACGATCGTATATTATTGTTTTATTCTATTTTGCTTGGATTGGACGTTATATTTGTAGGAGGCAGTGGAACCGAAAATACTGGCGGTGAATATGATGACGATGAGATAGGAGTAGCAGCAGCAGGAGCAGGAGCAGGAGCAGGAGCAGGAGCAGCAGCAGCAGAACCAAATTTGTTTATCGCATATTTTTCGAATGATGCTCGACAAATGACCCCTAAACAAATAGATGCCTACAAACAAGGATTAATTAATAGTATAACAACGCCGATATCAGGAGAATCAAAGATAAATATTCTTCTTGAGAATATTGTAGCGTTTAATAGTAAATTAAAAGAATTAGAGAGTACGCGACTGACAACTATCGGATCTATCTACAAAGCCATTCAAGTAAAAGCAAGCGGCAAACTAAAACCGTTAGAAAAAATAAAAGATTTATTGATGGAATTCGTTCGGTACGGATCGTTAGATTATACGCCTATTGATCGAGAACCGGTAGAAGCTGCTTTAGAAAAATACACAAGAAGTCCTAATTTGGTTGACGGTATAGAATTATATTCATTATACAATACATTTGAGATTAAGGTCAGACAGATAGAGTCTTTAGAAACTTCAGGTACTTATGCGAAAAATGCGGAAATGTTTGCCGGTCCGCTTCCTACATTATATACTAATCGCAAAGAGATTGCTAGAAGGGCCGTATCTAGTAGCAAGGAAGCGAGCAATCGCGAATGGCAAAATATGGAAAAACTATCCATCGGCATATGTGATGTTGTACCTCAAGAACTACTAAAATTACTCAAAACGTATATTGAGGAAGGCATACAAGGCGCAATAAAAGCACAAGAAACAGTCGATTTTTTAAAAACTCCTATATTCACTTTATTGAACCATATTTATCTTCGATTAGAGCCCTCTAAATTAAAACTTGATAATGATACAATTCAAAATTTAAATGAACTAGCTAAAGAGCAATTAGAGCAATTATCATTTGTAACAGAGGCTGACAGCGAGGACTTGGAATTACCCAAGTCCCACGAGGATGCTGCGCCAATTTCCAAGCGCCGGTGCGTGGGGCTGGCCTTAGGTGCAGCGGAGGCTGCCGCTGGAGCGGATACCGTTGCCGGCGTGGATGGAGTATCAAATGCCACATCACTCGACGAGAAAAAAATTAAAGCTATGAAGAGATTAACTAATCTAAAGGAAGATTCTACAAAAGGAGAAGTTGATGATATTATAAAACCTGTCATAGACTCAGAAAAAGAAGCAAAAAAGAAAGTTTTAGAAGGACTTATTTCAGAAAAAGAAATAAACAGTATAAATGAGAATATACTCACCAATCCCGAAAGAATATTCATCACATGCAAAAATGAGTTTGAAGAAGCAAAAGAAGAGTATTTGACAAATGTATCGGATGAAGGAAAAGAAAAAATTTTGAAGATATCGGAAGCAATTTATGATTACGTACAAATTTCTGTAAATTTAGACGAGAAAGAGCTCGATGTAGAAGCGGATACTGCGCCTGTTCTTGTTCCTGCTGCTGCGGGTGCTGGTTCTACTGCTGCGAATAGCGCCAAAAAGTCTGTATTTGGAAAAATTGGATCTGGAATCAGAAAAGGATTACGTAATTTTTTTTCAGTGTTACCGACTCGTCGTCTTATTGCGAGTATGGTATCACGCGAAGAAGCAAGAGCAGGCGCAGGAGCAGCTAAAAGTGGGCCTACAACACGTAGCGCAAAGCGTGGCGGCGGCAATATCCAAGACGTTTGGGCACATTTTCTTTTTATTTCGTATATCTGTGAAATTCTATCGGCCTTAAACGGATTTGAAAGCGCGGACAATCTTGATTATAAATATTACGACGGCCTAAGTCGTTTAGTCCTTGCGTATGTTCAATCTCTCGAGGATACAACGGATTTTAAGCCGATGATTCAGTTCCTGTATAATGTATTGCCGACGTGCGATTGGAAATTACGCGGTGATTTTGAATTTTATACATCGTATGTAGCACATTGTACCGCACTCAATGCCGTGAATAGAATCAGTGGAGATTTACCCGATTTTGGTTACATCGCTCCATTGACGGAAACGACGATTGAAAATTATGAGAAACTTACCGACAGCATGCGCGGAAAAAAGTTTCACGAACGCCAGTACTTTTTACAATACAATTTATGGCATCTTATGAATCTACCATTCGAATCAGGTATAGAACTACCACCACAAACACAGGAAATCGTAACAACTGTTGGAAATTCAGTACAGAACAAAGGATTTAATTTTCATTTGAATTTCAACCAAATAAAAAGAAATTCTAGAAAAAACCAGAAAAACCAGAAAAACCAACAGAACCAGACGAATCAGAACCAGAAAAACCAACAGAACCAGACGAATCAGAACCAGAAAAACCAAATAAACAATATGATTTCCAGTATGACATCAGAACAATATAATTATATAGTAGAACATCCTGAACAATTCCAGAATATGTTTTCGACGTTGACACCGCAACAAATTGCCTTGCTACAAAACAAAATACGATCATTCGATGTAGCCCCAAGACCTCCCTCGTTACTTAATACAGAACGGCAAATGCTTGGAACCGCCGTCGCAGGAGGTAAGAGAAAAACGTTCAAAAAGAGACACGGACGCAATAAAACGCGCAAGAATCGCGGATAAAGATATTCAACTTATTTCATCGTTTGACAATGGAAGCAATTGTCAAACGACCAAGAAGAATTAAAAACCTATTTACGAGTAAGAATCCAATAAAACGCCCATAGCGCCAAACCGAACGTAAGAAAGACGACGGTTGCATAAAAAAACCAAAAACGATTCCTCGCATCACATGGATTGCGACTCACAACGTCTGGTTCGCGAATATCGATGTATTCCATTTAACATTATAGAATCACGTTATTTTTAGACTCTGAAGCCGACCTGTTTCATATAGGCGCGTCCAAGTAAATTCTCGCCCTGGATAATCCCGCCTTTTTCGGCTCCGCTCAGATCGCTATCTCCACGCGTGAAATAGACGAGACGTGCTTTGAGTTTCGCGAGCGCATTGAGAATGTCACGGAAATGTACATCTCCTTCATAGCGCTGTCGCACTAAATCGGCAAGAACGCGCTCCTTTACGGAATCCCACGCTTCCTGATTGAATTTCGTTCCGGTTTTACGGAAGGCAGCGGGTTTTTGCGCGTCGCGCATAGCAACACCTTCTTCCTCAATCAGAGCGGCGACTTCATCCGCGGTCTTGTCCGCTTTCTGCGCTTCATATTTCTGATGAATATTGCCGGTGAGAGAATAGATTTGCGCGCCGAGTTCTGGCTTGTTGCTAGCTAGCGCGTATTTCGCGGCTCCGAGCGCGGCTTCCAGAGATGGATAGACAATCGCGGGATTCGTCGTATCCTTGAAGGGAAAGAAAGTAAATGTCGAAATGTAGCGTCGCCAATTCTTATCACGGACTTTGATATCATCTTTGGCAGCGGATTGATGGTAGAATTGAAGTACAGGTCCGTCGGCTACGGGTAGGTTGCTCGCTTCTTTACCGGCGCCTGCGTCAGCCTCTGCTTCTGCCTCTGCCTCTGGTACTGCTTCTGCCTCTGGTACTGCGTCTGCCTCTGCTTCTGCCTCTGGTACTGCCTCTGGCGCTGCTTCTGCCTCTGGTGCTACTTCTGCCTCTACTTCTGCCTCTGGTACTGCCTCTGGTACTGCCGCTGCTGCTGCGCCAAGAGCAGAAACTTTTTGGGCTGGTACCTGCGGCGGCATCGCCGCGAGACTTCCTGTCGAACGACGACGGAAGATAAACCAGCGATTGAGGAAACTAAATGTCTTGACTTTCGGCGACATCGGAAACGCTAGTCCGCTCGTCGTCGCCATCGTATAGGACTCCGAGAATAGATTGCTCGAATGTTGGAGACCCAGCGCCTCCATTTCCTCCGCGTTGAGCAATTCCATACCTATCGCCGTCATACGATTTACAAAGTACGGCCAGGATACGAGATATTCCGTGTACGATTCACCAATACTAATGAAACTTACATCAATCGCCCGTCCCAAACTCTCTTCAGTCGGCGGTAGAATGCCCGAATCATCGTCGTATTTCTTTGTAATACTCCAAATATCAATACCGTCCTCGTTTCCGCGCTCAATGCCACCCAGCGGTTGGTTCCGCAGTAGCGACGCGACGCGATCACCATCGAAACAACATCCGACGAAATGACCATTGACGCGCACGGTTTCCGAAATATTACGAAGTAAATTATCGAGAGTATTCTTATCCTTGAAGAAATAATGTAGGGAAAACATCATCGCGGCAACATCGAATCCCGCGGCGGCCTGTCCGCGTAGGTCCATCGCCAACGGAGGGGCTCCCGCCTCATTTTCGCCCCATAGAGTACGAAGAATCGTACGGTCCAGTTGGGTCTGGCCCGCAGAACCGTCCATATACCGCGCGGCCGAATCGGCTTGTACGAAGATCATTCGTGGTACCGAGCCACGCGTTTTAATAATTTGATCCAAGTAACGTCGGTAGGCTCCGTTTTTATTATCCGTGAGTCCCGCGAGCGCAATATCGCATCCGAGTACCCATCCGACGCGTGCCGAGATCCATTTATGGATATCACCCGCCTGACCGACCGACATATCTAGTACCGCGGCACCCGGAGCCAGAACTTTCTTCAGAAGCAGAGTATCCTTGATATAACGGTTATGGAAATCCACCAGACCGCGTACCTTATGGAGATCCCGTTGCGACGCGCGTCGCTGATAGTACGCAACACTACTCGCCGCCGCACCTTCTACCGATAACTCTTCAGTCGTAGCGCCGGTACGAATCATATTCTCGGTAATCGGATCGTGAATGGAAGTCCATACATCGTTGGCGACTTTTTCGGCGTTCATCGTTCCACCGCGAACACCACGCGCGTATAACTCGGTTTTATCCCATCGTACGCGCATAGGTATCCAGCGCCAACCCGCCGGCTTCTTCGGATCATAGACCATCTCGACGATTGTCCGGTCCTCAATCGGATCGCCCGATTCCGTACAATATATGTTATCATCCAGCGAGTCGAGAGTCTGCGCGGCGGGAGCGGCGCCCGCGGCATCAGTCGCGCCCGCGTTGATCGCCACGTAGCATACGGAAGCCATAGGATCCGGCGGTTGGGGTTGGAATTCTACCGCACGATACTCGCCACCGGCGCGATCCGGACCCGCAGGATACGGCTTTTTATGGAGTACGGTATCACGAGGATCAACGAACGCCGGATCCGTAGAAGAACCTACGAAGAGCCGTAGCGTTTTCTGACGAACGAACTGGTTCGTATCTTCGCGCAGACGCGTACTAATCAACTCCGTTGTCGTCGGTTTTCCGTCGGAGGTCCGCTCTTTTTCCGTACTTACTAAGAAATCGACGGAGTTCATCGACGCCGGTTTCCATTTGAGTTGCTGGGGCCAGGTATTGACATTTTGCGGCAGACGGGCGGCGTTCGGAGTAAAGATAAGACCATCAGTATGATAGGGCGCGGATGCTTTCAGACGGTCCAGAATGGACGCGGCTTCCTTGAAGATTCCGTTGGGATCGGTAGTATCCGCGGGCGTCTGGAAAGTTTTCATATGAATTGATAAACTATTGTGCGGAGGAATACCTGCGACAACGTAGGACGCGCCGTTCAGAACCGAAGTAGCCTCCGTCATCGCGGCCAGACGCGACACCGCCGTTTCCGCACGGACAATAAACGGTCGCTCTGTAACATTTTCACCCCGCTTGCCGTTGAAAATATCAAACGCGTAGTATCGCGACATTGGTTTCGATTCCGCATCCTGCGTGACCCATTCGCCGTCAAGTACCGCGCCACTCCATTCGGCGGTCGCCGCATCGTCCAACCGACGGTCGGTACCATATACATTCAGGTTACGATCGACCAGATAAATACGACCGTTGCGCGCGACTACGAGCAGACAGCGCAATCCGTCGGCCTTATCCGTAACGTTGTAATCTGTAGTACGAATGTTGGGAGTATCGGATTCTACTTCAATACCCATGTGCGCCTTGCGGAGCGTCACGGGTTGCGAGCCGGGGAATCCGTTCTTCGGAGAGCCCGTCTGCGCGGCCATCAGCGCAAGAACTTGTTGCTTGATGCTATTGCGTACGAGTACATAGGATTTCTGGATACCCCGGAGAACCGAGGCTACACCTACGAGCAGAGATTTTTGAGTTGCATTTTGGCCACTCAGAACTTCTACCTCCATTTCGTAATGAATCGGTTGCTTCGAAATCTGGGCGCCAAGAAAGGTCGTCGATTGAATATAGTTGCCCCGCGCATCTTTCTTATTTTCCCGAACAAAGGACGCGTCAAACTGAATACCTTTATGGTGGAGTGACGTGAAACTAAAACGCTTCATGTACCGGAACGATTTCGGTAGAGTCGCCCACTTTCCTAACGCCTCCAAGATGCGCGGATCATCCTTGACCAGGGGTAGCTCGCGCCGAATTTTGATACGAACGCCATATTCGCGCAAATCAACTTCGGAAGGAACGCCGGCTCCCGCCGATTTCTTCTCTTTCAGCACTACGTGAAAGGGCTTACCCTTGAGCGTATTGTCGCGGCAATACGCACCAATTACGCCCTCGCCGACGAGAGTAAAACGAAGTCCTCCTGCGACCATTATATTGAGTTTGGGTACCTGCGGTTCCTCAATGAGACCTAGATTTCGTAAATGTTTTACGACATTCAGAAACGACGTATAATCCAGCGATTTAAACGTCGCTTCTAATTCTGCGTCCGTCGCGCTAGCCCACGATTTCCATAGGGTATCGATGGCCGCGATTTCGGCAGCCTGGAGTTCCAATGACATCTTCTATTAAGGATAAGACTTTTCGCTTAAAGCCATTCAAATTTTATACTATTCTGGCGAATCATCTGCCAAATAAAACTACACTATACTACGACGATCTAATTTACGACACGCCTCGCGTATCAACGCGGGAACTAGGGCTTGCGCCGCGTTCGAAAGAATCCAACGATTCAATACATACTTAAATACACGCGTCTGAAAAAATTCCTCTACGCGTTTCCAACAGTCGTGTTCCAAAATATCCGGCGAAATACGTTTTTGGTAGTGATAACACCGTTCTACACGATAGGAGCAAAGTAAATCGGCTTCTCGTACGGTGTGATACGCGCGCTGCCACGGACCGTGATCTGGAAATACATTCCCCGTAGAGGTTTTGAGACTTTGTAGGAAACTATAGGACATCGTTGTAATAATATTGATTAATACGTCAATGCGCTCTTCCGGCCATCCTTCGGATCGCAAAAAATCCCGTATTTTCCGAACGCCGTCGGCTACGACGACGTATTTCTTATCAACGCAATCGTGGAGCGCGGCAGCGTATGTAATCAGGTTACGCTCGTCCTCCGAAAAACGAAAATCCATGAGTTGCGTGGCAAAATGTACGCAGTCGTGTGCGTGACGAACATCGTGACTTTCATCAATGTTGTATTCTTTACATATATTATCGATAAATGTAAAGAGGCGTTCGCGACGTTCGTGACGTTCGCAGCGTTGGTCCATTGTCGCACCTATTCTTTATAAATATTTTTGCGTTTAGGAGAGCCGTTGTCGCAGTTTATAAATTGCAACTTTTGCCACGCGTTCGGCTTTGGAACCCTCGACGGCAGTCATACCGAGTTTTTTACCGACCGATTCGAGTTCGGCGAGATTCAGCGTACTCAACGAATGAACGACCGAATTCGGCGGCATTAGAACATAACTGTTGGAATCACAGAAGGCTACGAGTTCCGTACAATTACGAATACCAATATGCGGTAGTCCTTGACTAGTGACGTTATATAGAGGAAATTCGTTTCCTTCGTCTAGATTATCGGCGGCAGGATACAGTATAACCTGTTTCGTCTCCTGAAACCAGACCGCGACGCGGATTTTTTTTGCGACGCATACGTAATCTAGAAACGCAGAGGTCGGTTTATCGTCGACGACGAGCGGCCAGAGAAACGCCTTCTTGGCGCGGTCGAGTTCTCGAATATCTCCGCCTGAGGCGCAACGCGGTTTAATCATCGATTCAAGACCGGTTTTTGTCCATCCGCGTGAGCGACCGCCCTGCGATTTATACAATTCATTGAGCAATCCTTCGAGTCGTTGGGCTTCTTCGCACTCGATTTGATGTTTCGTTCGAAACGGAGCGCCATCGTACAACGGATCGCTCTGCTCTATTCCGAGTACAATCGGATCGACTTCTTTTTTCAGAGTGAACGGCTCTTTGCTCCGCGGTTTAGTTGTTACGCGTACAGGAGAACTCACACTCATTGGTAGAGTGACTTGCGTCGGTGATGATTGAAACTTTTGGGGAGGCGGAGGTTCAACGTAATCATAATCTTCCACAATCTCATTTTTCACTACAGATTTGATTACAATCGGAAACCGCTTGACAACGCTTTCTTCCTTCACGCATAAAGGCTGAACACTAAATTTCGACTCCTTATTCTTCGCGAATGCTGCTGTAAGTTCTTGCCAGAGCACCATTGTTTATGTATGGGCTCTGCGATTTAGGTGCGTATCATTTTTTGTTCAACTAGCATCGCCAATCCGCATAATGTTGCTGAACTGACCGACAATCCGAGCGCCGATAGCCATCCAAAACGCCACGCCGAAACACCAATATTTAAATATACATTGGCGAGTGTAAATATCGCAATACCGTAAATAGTATAGGAATTCGTATGTTTTACGATTTCCATGACTTGTTGAAGAGGTGCGATATTCAAGAGTCGTCGTTGGTTTATCCATAAAATGAAAGCAAATACAAATAATAATTGATACCATGATAAATTCAGATATATGGCAAATAAATATGTGAGCGTAAAACTAACAATACTAATAATTATTAAATTATATAGTAATGTTCGAAGAACCGACATCCTTACTCTAAGGTGACTTTATCGGGAGAACACTGAATTAGCGTACTCATAAAGGATTCGCGATTGGCGAGATTCGCACGATTCGACTGCGTGAAACGTATGAATAATTCGAGCGCATCAAATACCGTTTGTCCGAGTGTCGTGACGTTGAAAAAAACACCGTTCGCGTTCTCAGAAAACTCTATGGAATGCTGTTGGAGTATGCGGACGATTTCAATATATTCCGCTTTTGTCAGACTCTTCAGATTCTCCAAAAAAACTTTGCGACGCTCATATTCCTCTTGTGACAGACCGGGAGTTGTCATTTATGATTCATTCGGCTTTCCCTCGTGACTGATAACGCATTATACATTTGTCGGCGCAGCAATTGTGTCGTCTGTCTCGACTCCTGCTCCTGCTACTGCTAGTTTGCCTACGGCCATAATAAACGGATCGTTGGCCTGGAAACGACTACGCTCTATGCGTACATTGACCATATCTCCTTCCTTGATAGCGTCAAAGCGCTCGTCGCCGATATGAAGATCGCGAGGTAAAAGCACGCGGACTGCCTCTTCATACACGGCGTAGGCTCCCATTTTATTGACTTTAATAACCTGGGCTTCCATCACATTTCCCGCCGTAAGATACAGAATATCGCACTTTATTTTACAATCATACAGTAAATTACCCGTGAATCGTCCGTTCTCGGCCGTTCCCATACTGCGCGCCAGAAGTTGAATCGAACCGGGACGTACATATCCGTTCGCGTTACATTTACCTTCGTGCTTCTCGCGCAACTTTGTAAGTAGGATATCACGAGCCGTATCCGCGCTGACGATAATGTTCTGTTCGCTGGGAGTCAATGCTACGCGCTCATCAAGATATACGGGATGAAACATTCTGACTCCTCCTTGTTAGAAAAGCGGTATTCATTTTTTTAGACCGGCAACATTTTTTCGAACGTTGAAACATTCACGGGAATCCATTGTTTCATCGAAACGCTGGGTATTGAATACGTTGTTGAGTATGACATATAGAACAAAATGTGAAGTTTCTCTTTTTCTTCCAATGTCAGACCGTCATAACAGCGTTTGACGGCCTCAAATTGTATCTCATTGATTTCCGAGTAATCTTCAAATATTTTCACTTCATCAACGTACAATTGTACGCCATACACTTTTCCATCGGAATAAATTCCCATTGTTTTTATTGAACACTCTATATCTTTATGCCCGCTCGCACCGAATCAACGAGCGATAGAAACCACCGTTTTCCGCCCGCGCGTTTCATATCCAATATACGGAGTAAGAATTCCATATACGGGCAGATTTGTAGGCGGCTCAGATCATCTACGTGTTCAAAATCATAGTCTGGATGTTTCGCTTTCGCACTCGGATCGTATCGTTTCTTCACGGCTTCTTTACGTTCTTTACTGAGTTCCTCGGCCGGTTTCGTATCTTCTTTATCGTCTAATAAACGGAGTACAAACGGGTCGTCGGCCGGATACAAGGTACGTATGAGCGTCTGTAATTTCCGAATGAGCAGACGATGGGGTCCAAGATTGGAAGTATTCGCACATTCGGCGCCACCAAGTTTTCCCGTAAGCATATCGACAGATTTGAATACGACGTCGCCTTTTTTGAGGGTCAAAAATCCATAGACCGCCGCCATGTCGTCGAGACTCGCGCGATTGATAGGTTTTCCCGTCGCGGCGAGCACGTAGGGTTTGTACAATTCAGAACACGCAGACGGTTTCTCATCGCCTTCACCTAAGCAGTACGTTTTCAATTCACTATCGATAAGCATATAGCCTTTGACCGCTCCTTTGAACAATTCAACGGGTCGGAACGTCTTCGCATAAATTTCTTCCGATTCAATGTCACGAAGAGTCCATTCGTTGAGCATCGCCCCGCGCTCTTTGGCCGTCCAAATATTATCCATCCACCATCGGCACGCCAATGGAATTGTTTCGTCTAGGAGACCGAAGCGGTGGAAGACCCATCGCCAGCCGTTAAAGGCTTCCTGCGGAAATCCCATCGGCGCATTGATTTTCCCACTGGCTTCCGAAATAACTTGTTGAACAATCATACGCCACGCGCTGACGGAAGCTAGAGCGGATGAGCGCGGATCGCCGGTCGTTTCTACGACAGAAGTCACTTCTTCTTGTACCATTGGAGCCGCCGCTTGGAACAAGGA
>Ga0214921_10002483_pt1 | contig 29880 bp, 36 predicted proteins | sample LL1505_MetaG_FD_177992 | JGI IMG/M metagenome (GOLD analysis project Ga0214921, IMG submission 177992) | Freshwater microbial communities from Lake Lanier, Atlanta, Georgia, United States - LL-1505 | ecosystem: Environmental > Aquatic > Freshwater > Lake | place: USA: Georgia | collected...
ACAGGAAAGGTGCGGAAAGCCTGGGTTTTCTGCAGCACTTAAGGCGTGAAGCACTTAAGGCGGGCTAAACAGGAAAGGTGCGGAAAACCTGGGTTTTCTGCAGCACTTAAGGCGGGCGAAGCACTTAAGGCGGGCTAAACAGGAAAGGTGCGGAAAACCTGGGTTTTCTGCAGCACTTAAGGCGGGCGAAGCACTTAAGGCGGGCTAAACAGGAAAGGTGCGGAAAACCTGGGTTTTCTGCAGCACTTAAGGCGTGCGAAACAGGAAAGGTGAGGAAAGGTGAGGAAAACCTGGGTTTTCCTCAGTGCGTATTTTTTCTATGATGTATTAAGTTTTTATATATAAAATATTAATATGATCCAAAATATTAAAGATAAATTATATAATTTCATATATGATAAAAAAACTCTCGAACAAAAAGATATTATATGCAAAATCTCCTCCCTTGAAGAATGCAACGTCGATACCATACTATCCAAACATTTCATCATTTCGCCTCCCTCTAACGTTACATTGTCTGCCGATATATATCGTGATATCGAATTCTGGGCTAATGTATTCCCAACATTAAATAAACATTGCAATTATGCTGGTGGTGCACACATATTAAAAGGGCTATTATCTGCACCCAATAGCGATCTGAATATATTAGAAAAACGTAAATCAATTATTAAAAATCATGAAGCTACATTAGAAGATACAGATCTAGAGAAACTAAAGAAAATTAAAGAACTAGAAACAACAGCACTATGGAGCTTTCAAGAACTTGATGAAAATATCGATGATTTATATAATATGCTCTTTTTTAAAATGATGTTATTCAAAAAAGGTAATCTTATACCTGAAGCACTCACTGGTTATAATATTTATAGAATTATTGTTAGCCCATTGGTAGGGCTATTATCACCTATTATTTATTTTTTAGTACCCTATATTATTGTTGTCTATAAATTTAAACTAAATCTTAGCTTTATGGATTATTTACGTATTACTCTTAAAACGATGATGAATTCTGATTTCTTATCTTATGGATTCGGTGGTGCTAAATATAAAAGCATACAAGTTGTCAGCTATATATTCAGTTTAGTATTCTATTTTCAAGGCGTATTTAACTCTTTTGAAATATCGAGAACACTATATAAAGTCAGTAAACATCTCAGTGGAAAAATGTCACGGATTGCTGAATTCTTAAATGTAAGTGTAGAACTAGTATCCAAATACTGGAAAGATGATATGAATGAACTATTCGGTATCGGAAATAAACTTAAGGGGCTGACTGATGAAATTGCTTATGTACAAACATTATCCCTGAAAAACTTTAACCTATTAGGCAATTTCGGTAAATTCTTAACCTCCTATAAAACACTCTCCAAAGATATTATACAAAGTCTATTACATAAAATATATGTACTCGATAGCATTACTGCATTAGTTCTATTTAAACGCGAATACTCTTACGGATATACCGAATTTATTAATAGTGTGAATAAACCTATGATGAAACTTAATGGCCTACGACATCCTTGTATTGAACAAGAAAAATGTGTCGCAAATGATATTACTCTAGGCAGCGTTAGCGGTAGCGATAGCAGGAGCGTTAGCGGTGGCGTTAGCGGTGGCGTAAGCGGTGGTCGCCCAAATAACGTTATTATTACAGGTACAAATGCGGGTGGTAAGAGTGTGATGATTAAGGGTATTTTAGTAAATGCGCTTTTGTCACAAACATGTGCAATATCTTGTTGTGATAATGCTGCGATCACACCATTGCGATTTATTAATTCACAGGTAAATGTACCAGATATGATTGGACATGAATCGCTATTTGAGGCAGAAATGCATCGATGTAAGAAAAATCTAGAGGCATTGAAGGTATTAGATGAAGGATTTTCACTCATTGTAATGGATGAAATATTTAGTTCCACAAATCCTATAGAAGCAATCAGTGGTGCATATGCAGTATGTAAGAAAATGTCAGAATGTAAAAATAATTTACTGGTATTTACGACACATTTTAACTATTTAACAAAGCTTAAGAAGACTGGGCGGTTCTTAAATTATAAGATGGAAACAATTGTTAAGGGCGGTGGGTCTGGTGCCGAGCGTAGCGGCGGGGATGCCAATGGCGAGCGTAGCGCAGGAGAGATGGATATCAACTTTACATATAAGTTGGTTCCAGGAGTGAATAAACAATTCTTAGCATTAGAATTGTTGAAGAAAAATGGATTTGATGCAGATATTATAGAGGAAGCATTGGCTATTAAGAATAAGTTTATGAGTTAGCGGCGCTTAGTTTTTATCTGCCGGGTAGTACATTCTTGCATAAGTGGGGTAGTATTTACGATGGTAGTCTAGGAGGTTGAAAGCACCGGAGGTAAGCATAGCGCCGGATTTGATGTGAGGGGATCCACCTTTTGTTGCCCATCGCGTTGCAGCAGTAGGCATTTTAATTAATTTTCGATTCCAAGTTGAGTTTATTCGTTGTAAGTTTAATAATGGAGAAGTTACAAGTACGCTTGAAGCTATAGGCACTTTACTGCCATTTAATAAGTATGGTACTTGTTTTTCAAATGGTACTTGTTTTTCAATTTCAACTATTGTTTTTGCTACATCATCATCAATCGTATTATTATTAATTAATTCTATAATAGATGCTTCTAAATTTTGTTTATTTAATAATTTTAATATTACTTTATACATAAAATAGTAATCAGTCATATATGACTTTGAAGGGTTTAACTTATTAAATTCGATTATTTCTTTTAATTGACTAAAATGTATATTAATCAATGACATATATTTTATTATTAAATTATATTGATAACATGCATCAGATATATCAATTATATCATTTAATTTATTAATTAAAATATGGTTCATTCTGGCTTGAAAAGCTAATTCTTTAAATAATTCTGATTCATTTTGATTTTCTGATTGATTTTCTGATTCATTTTGATTTTCTGATTCATTTTGATTTTCTGATTCATTTTGATTTTCTGATAAAGATAAAAATTGTTTAATAAGATCATCAATCGAATTTATTTCACCATTGCCACCTTTTTGTTTTTGTTTTTGTTTTTTAAAATAACTAAAATGTAAATATGTCCATAAAGTTGAAGTATTATTTTTTATATTATTAAGAATTGAAATAAATGTTGAAGAAGGAACAGTATTAGATGAGATAATAGCTGTAGGAGCAGGAGCTGTCTTTGATATATGACAAACATGTATTCTTAAAATACCATCTCTATTAGAATGATGTATACAAGGTACTTTATTAATATAGCATTGTAAAAAGAATAATAGATCTGATGATAATAAAATTACATTTTTCAATGTTTTTGCTCTAATAATTTGAAATCCATCACCAGACCGTTTAATATTAATAATATCATTTACTGACAAATCTACAAGTGTGTTTACCTTTGATAATGATTCCTTGTTAATAATTTGATGCTTTAGTAAACCTACTGTCTTAAAAATGTTTAAATCATTTAAAAATCCATTTTCATATTCAGTTTCAGTTTTAACAGGTATTGCATTTGTAGGTATTGCACTTGTTGAATATTCAAATAAATATTTTTCATCTTTATTATATATTTTAAAGTTATCCCAATTTATATTATTATTAGTATCTTTAAATATGATCTTATTAATAATTTCTGTTCTTTCATTATCATGTGGAAAATTATCATTATTAATCTTAACATTCGCAGATAAAAAATCAGATGAAAGAGATGAATCCCATTCAGTTGCAATTGTTATTAATATATTTTGAAAACATTTTGTTATTGGATAAAAATTTTTGTCATCAATGCTTATATCTTTACCTTTAATATCTAAAAATTGATTAAATAATTTTTCACAACCGGTAACTTGATCTTTTTTATTTATTCGAAAATAAATCATATTTGGCAATAATGTAGACTCTTTTATTATATTAATATATTCACTATTTTCGAATGCCCATGCTTCTGGATATTCACACTTATTATATAATTTTAAATAGTTTTTAAAAACATACTTAGAATATGAATCTTTTGCTTCACTTGATATTTCAAATTCTTTACCTCGTGTCCAACCATTAATTTGCGGTAGTTTAAAATTATGAGGCATTAATGTAATATTATTATTAAGCGTAATAATATTTGTAGTTGTATTAATATTAATATCGTTAATCTTACAAGAAATAGTTTTTTTTTTTGATGATTTTTCTATTATAGTAAATGTTATTTCATCTAATTTAAATAGACTATTATTTTTTAAATTTAATAATTGATTAATAACATTTATTAATTCTATTCCATATCCATAGTTTGTATCTGAGTAATTAATAATATCTGGAAAACTATTAATTCTATCACTTTTAATTTTAATATTTGATTTTTCACACCACATTGTCATTTGTATTCTGTCAATTTGAGAATCTTCCTTTAATTCCTTGTCTTCTTCTAGTTTTATTTCTTCTGTTTTTTTATCATTATAAAAAAAAACTGTAACAGAAAAATATCTATATAAATCATCTGGATCTATAAATAAATTTTTTTCAATCTTTACTATTTTTCCTAGATAAAATTTAGGTTCATCATCATCATAATATAAGAAATATATCTCTTTATTAATATTAATATCTGTATTACTAAAACTAGCAATATTTGGTCCTTGATCAGTATTTAGTGGTCTTTTTTTACCTTTTTGGTTAGTTGATGGTTGACTTGACGGTTGAATTGGTGGTATAATCATTTCCGAAATTGTAGCTTTATCTTGTTGAGAACTAATATTTGATGTAAGAATAGTAAAGCTTAAATTATTAATTTGATTTAAGCATTCTAAAATTTTTTCTTTAATTTGATTTTTCTTTTTACTATCGTTTTCATCCTTCTTATAAAATCGAGTGTCTTTTATAAAATCGTGAATAGTATCACATCTTGCAAATAAAGCAAATTTATCCAGAAGATTTTCTAAACTAGAGTTAGTTACACTCATAATGTAATTTAATTAAACACATATATTTTTATATAGAATTATTACAATACGTTCAAAACATATTTTATAAAATATCTCAAAACATTAAACATGCTAAAACTTGATAAAAGCATCCATTTTAATATTCTAACTATCTTTGCCATCGTCTTTGTATGCGTATATTTATATTACACCATCAGTGATCTCAAGAAAATCGCTGTTGAAGTTAAAAAACACTCTCAAGATATCACCAACATTATCACAAATCTAGCCACCCTTAATAAAGATATTGCCGATATCAAAAAAAATAATGGTGGAACATGCCAAGTTACTGCACCTGCTGCAAAGAAGACAGCGGGTGCTGTTGTACCCAAAGTAACAGTTACTGCTGTCAAGCCTAGCGCAGATGCCAAAGCCGAAGCCGATGCCAAAGGCGAGCGAAGCGCAGGCGAGCGTAGCAGCGCCGCTGCCGCTTCACTTAAAACTACTGATAATGCTGTCTATGATGACCAAGATCTATTAAATGAAATCGATGCGGCTGACGCAGCTGATGCTGATAGTGTAAATACCATTGAAGTTAAGAAAATGCTGAGTTGTCTCCCAGGAGACGATGATGATGATGACATTGATGAAAGTCCTGTTACTGATGTTCTAGCCGATGATGTTCCTATCCATGAACTAGCTGATGCTCTCGTTGCCGATCTTACGGATACAACAGGTAGCGTTACACCATCACTTAAAGATCTATCCGTAGATGAACTAAAAAAACAAACCCTTGATACTCTCAAAAATTACTGCAAGGAAAATAACCTTAGCACCAGAGGTACCAAAGATGTACTCATTCAACTTATTAAGTCCCAATGAATCACCGTGAATGAATCACACGTGATTTAATCACACATGTGAATATATAGTTTCGCCACCATTTATAACAGCCACAATATATGTCTTATCATAAGACACATCTTTAGAACCACGCTTGCTCGCACGCTCTATCATAGTTTTAATATCCACATCATCATAAACACGAAGAACACACTCATCTAATACATTCTTATCATAGTCTTCATATTTGTCCAAGATGAAATAAACCAATATATCGCGCAATTCACGCTCATCACATGTAAAATATTCAGGGCTTTCAGGCTCAGCCAAAATTACGTGATATACCATTGTTTTTCTTTTAAATATATCTCAGATATATCAAATTTTTCTATTTTTAATTATAGATGGTGGAAATTAAGTGGTAACTGAGGCGGAATGGCGGAATGGCGGAATGGTGGAATGGCGCAATGGCGCAATGGTGGAATGTCAGTGGAAGGTAGGTTGTTTAGCTTTTCACAAAGCCACATCACATAGAAAAATATCAACTTTAAGATCGATATTTTTCTATTTTTTTTGTTTTTTGTTTTTTAAAATATTTATTTTGCTATTAAACTGCAACAAGTGCTGCACCTCTCTCAGACTTCCTGCCGAAGGCGAGCGAGGTGATCTCGATACATTGACTGAGCTTTTGCCATACGCTCATTGCGTGGAAGTTTGTCCTCTTCCAGAGCAATTTTACGCATGAATTCACCCAGAATCATATTGTAAGCTGAAGGCTTGCGAGTGCGCTTTGCCTTGACAGGTGCACCTGGCTCTACGACTGGGGCAGGGACTTTGACAGGAGTGACTGGCTCAACTGGCTCAACTGGCTCAACTGGCTCAGCTGCCTTCTTAGCCCTAGGCTTTCTCGGCTTCTTCTCAGGAACAGCAACTGGCTCAGCGACAACTGGCTCAGCGCTACGCTCTCCTTCATCTTCAACAACAGGCTCAAGCTTGGCTACCTTCTTAGCCCTAGGCTTCCTGGGCTTCTTCTCAGGAGCTGGGGCTTCAACAGGAGCTGGATCGAGCTCAATTTCAGCGACAGGCAAAGGAGCAGCATCAACGGCAGGCACAATATCAGCGGCAATGACTTGGGCAGACTTGCGGGGCATGGTGCTGTAGCGTGTTTGTGGTGTATGACAAACCTCCACACAATAATATCAAATTTTTACAAAAACGGACGGAATTTTAGGAAATTTTTTCGTTAGTTTCCTAGCTGCAGGAACTACATTAGCGTAGAAAAATATCAACTTGTGATTGATAGTTTCTTTTTTGTTTTTGTTTTTTTGTTTTTAAATACTGCGATTTCTAAAATGTGTGCCCTGGTATTTTATCCAGCCAAGTATGTAACGTGACTAGATTCTCTGGATTACAACAATACTTTAAATACTTTGGCTTATAGCCATCAAATTGATGCCGATGCCAAAGGCGAGCGTAACGCGACCTTGTTTTTATAAAACAGAATGCCAATAAGCCTTATATAATAGAGTTGTGATTCTGACATTTTTTATATAAATTATTATAAATAAATATCAAATTTTTATGAAATTTTTTATAAGCCAGGAAATTTTTAACCCTGAGAAATTTTTTCTGTTTAAAATTTTAGATACAAAGACCATACTATGGGGTTGGTATGTGAAAAAAAATAAAGGGCTTGAGACTGAAAAACGCATTTTTTGAAATTTTTTTTGACGTGTTTTTTAATTATTTTTTTTGCGTTTATTTGCCTATTTTCACCAAAATTTAAACAAAGATATTATTTTAAATGAAATAAACGCATTAGTTTAATAAATAGGAATGCGTTGAATTTTGACTATGAAAACCCTGCTATAAAAATAAATGTTTGATACAAATACAACCATTATCATTCTCATATGTTTCCTAATTTTCGGAATTGGAATTTGGTACTATTATCAAAATCAACTACAATACCAATCATCTATAAGAACATATCAGTCTAATAATACTTTAGAAAACCAACAAAACGCTATGGCACCTGTGGCAACACATGTGGCAGCGCCTGTGGCAGCGTCTGTGAACATGGAAACTGCTAATATTGAAAGGCAAATTCATCAAGTTCTAGCCTTTCGTGATCCCCCTGAAATCGCTAAACTAAAAGAGCTTGAAAAAGACTTTGAACAAGACCCCACTCGATGGGATATTCTTATCGCTGTAGGTGATATATATCGCAAAGGTGCATTCCCTAGATTCTTACCTAATGAAGAACTTGCTCTCAAATGCTATAAGATATCATCCTCTTGCCCTGATGGGCAAATTGCAGGTATAGGACAAAGTAAATATGTTGAAGCTAGAGATGACCCTATTCTTAGTGGTGATCGTGCAGGTGAACCATTGCCCACTGATATAGGACTTCGAATATGTGCTACCGCTGAATCAGCTATTCAAACAACTCCATGGCATCTCTTCGAAAAACCCACCATTATGAAACAACCGGATACAGTATATGATTTTGTAGGCGTAGGAGCTGATGGTGGATTTGGTGGGTTAGGTGGCTTCGGTGGTGATGATGATTTTTGGGCTACCGTTGCAACTGCGGCTAATACTAATGTAAGAAACGTTGATAATACTATACCAGAATATAGGTTTGATGGACAGAATGTACATGATCATGGGGTTGCTAAAGTAACTCAATTCAATATTGATAAACTTAAAGATAATATTGATATTAATCGTTTAAATAATTCTAATAAAATTGCTAATATTAAAAATAAAATATTAAGTTCCACAACTCTTGATAGTACAACTAAGGAAGATGCCCTACATGTCATTGATAACTTAAATGATATTAAACATAGCACATTCGATGTCACAGAAAAACAAACATTAGCTATGGTACTAGATAAAATAGATAATCAACCTGATGAATTACGCGAAAATCTTACAGAAACATTAGCTAAACAATTAGCTAGTAGTATCGAAAATGGACATATTGTATGCTCTTCCGGTAAAATTAGTCGCATTATGAGTACATTAGATGGAGTTAGTAATGAATCCGTTAGACCTATGTGGGCTGTTCGTGAAGAATTAAGTGGGTTGGCTGTTAAAATAAGAGATGATGTAACTCGTGAATTTGGTGATACGCCAGAGGCTGGACGACGCATTCAAGAGAAATTTGAAAAAGAAGTAAAAGACCAATATGTAAATAAATTAGGTATGAGTGAAAAGATTATTAATCCTATGATTGAAGAATATAAACTTGGGTTTTAAATTTTTAGGCTGATGATAACTTTAAATATGGTTTTTTATATTTTATCGCTTCAATATTTACATTCTCTTTAAAGAATTTCGCTTCTTTTATTGCTTCTTTAATATCATCTGTGTTCATATCATCATAAAACTTATTTCTATCCGGACTTCTAGATCTAGAACTAGCGCTAGCGCCACCACCATTTTTAAATTTTGAGTAAATTTTTAATGGATATATTGCATCTTTGATATTATATGATTTATAATTATCATTTAATACAGTTTCTAGTTCTAATATTTTAGGTTTAGCCGTGGCTTCATATAAATCTAATTTACTCTTTATTGGATCAAATATAACTATTTCTTCATGTGAATAATTATCCGTATGAAATGGACTCCATAATTTAGGTGCAATAAATCCATCATAAATACCACTAAATAATTCTTTTAAAATTAACATCACTTTTCCATCGATTGTAGTTTCTGCGATGCGGACACCTTCTGGTTCTAATGGATTTAATATATCAGTCGGGAATATTTGTTTCATTTTCTGTATTTTAGATTTAATATCGTTTAGTACGGCTTTATCAATTACTAAATTTGTTACGTCTTTAACATATTCTTCCAATAACTTTACTTGACCAACATATGAACATAATCCAAATGCAATTGTTAAATAACGTATTGATTGTAAAATACTACCATCATTTGATACTCTAGATAATATTACCATTCTTAATATATTTTTTAATTTTCTTATATCTATAAGTTTAAGTGGTTTATTTGCTGTTATTTTATAAACATCACCATATTGTTCTGCAATATATTCTGGACCTAAATAAATAGGATTATTTCTAATAATATCTAATTTAGTTTTAGACTCAATACCACGATATAAAACAATATCTTCTGGAAATATAATATCTTGATCTATGTAATTAAATTTATGAAATTTATATGTAGTCATTTTATTTAAAGTATATAAAAGAATCTTATATACAAACTATAAATGTGGATACTTATTGCAAGTATTAGTGCTATTATTATTATATCTGGCTTTCTTGGAGCATATATACAATATTTATATACATTATTTGCTAAGCCTAAGCCCATTGATTATCTTAAAAATGCATTGTTATCATATCTACTTATGAAATGTGCAAAGATTGAATCTGGACCTGGATTTAATATGAATTATAAAGAAAGTGATGGAACTATGTTACCAGCATTTTCTGGATGTAGTATTGAGAATGCATGTTTTACATATATTCAAACTACCTATGATCTAGTATTTGGGCCTTTTCCATCCAGTGTTATGAATAATAAACAGGATTTGATTGCTAAATATATAAAACAAAATCTTAATACAGAAACAGATATTGTTGATATTTTTTCAAAGTTTATTGATTTAACAACTTGCGATCTGTCGCAAGATGAAACACAAAAATAAGAATAATTATTTATATATAAAGAAATTATATATCAGAATATATAAGAATGTTTTTTAATTTATTATTTTGGTTGAATGTTATTTTAGGGTTAAATGCTACCACTACAGTTAATATTGAAGATACATTAACGCGGATTAACAATCTTCGAACAATACATAGTGCTCCACCTGTACAATGGGATACTGGTTTAGAAAATACTGCATTAGATTGGGCTATTAATTTAAATACGACGAATATATTCCAACATAGTAGTTATCCATATGGTGAAAATTTAGCTTATTTTAGAGGTGTTAAAAATGCTACCTATGCTATGCAGAGATCTATAACTGCATGGTATGCAGAGAATGCTGTTTATGATTATAAGGTTGGTGGATTTACAGCTGGGCATTTTACACAACTTGTATGGGTAAATACAAAATATATTGGAGCTGCGTTTGTAAATGGATATGTCGTTATGGAATTTAATCCACCCGGTAATTATGCGGGGACTGCAAACTATGTTAAAAATGTTTTGCCTCCTATAGTTTTACCACCTCCTGTGCCAGTTATTAAATCGCCTCCGCAAACTCCTTTACTACCGTCACCACTACCGTCACCACTACCGTCACCACTACCATCACCACTACCGTCGCCACTACCATCACCACTACCGTCGCCACTACCTTTACAGATGCCTTCACCACTACCATCACCACTACCGTCGCCACTACCTTTACAGATGCCTTCACCATTGCAGTTACTTCCGCCATTTGTAATTATATCGCCACAGCCACCAACCGTTGCTATTATGTCTCCTCCTCCACAATTTCCGAATGTAATCAATGACGTAGTTCCAATTGGACTTCTGTCGCCTCCTCCGCCAAAATCTTCAGAGGAACAGAATGTATCTATGTCCTATGTACTTCTTGGAACTTGTTTATTTCTAAGTGTAATTTACGTAATAGTTTGAAAAAATTGATAGACATATAAAGAATTTATATATAAAGACACGTGGAGTTGCAGAAATGATTAGAACTCATAAGAAATGTACTGGGTTTATTAATGGTTTGGTTTGTCCTTATTCTGCATGTAATGGAACGACCTGTAAAATTCATAATACAAATAAAATGGTTAACTATAAGCCAATTCAAAAAGAAATTAAAGAACAACAAAAGTATACATGGATTGAGAATGGCTTTACAATCTGTCATATTTGTGCGGAATCTGTTCGCACTAGTTTAATTGGTACGTTTGAATGCAATCGGCATAATTATTGTCCAATCTGTATTGATGATGCATCAAATTATGATACATGTCCGATTTGTTTGAGTTTGGATGATTGTATGTTTGAGGCTGCTGAAAAAGCTTTACATGCGGCTGTGAATTAAAATAGAATATAAATAATAAATATATGTCATGCAAAAATATATAATAAAACATGTGGCTCTTATAAATATCTCTGATATATTGAGAATTCAAGAGCAGTGTTATGAATCAGACTTGTGCGAATCATATGAAGTTTTTGAGTCGGTGATTTCAAATTCAGCGAATCTAAGTTTTATTATTTCTAATGTGGAAACCGACCACGTATGTGGTTATTTAATTGCACATCTATGGGATTGTCTAGAACAACCACCTAGACTTCATTCCTATTTAGAGAAAGAGTTGGGTAAACCAACATGTTGTTTTATTCATGATCTAGCAATTGAACCTGCTTATCAATGCCGCGGGTTAGCTAAGCAACTGATTGATAATTTGGAGAATTATATTAAACCTATGAAATTACCTATAACACTTGTGGCAGTAAATGGTGCTGATAAATACTGGAGCAAACGCGGATTTCGTGAGTGTGAAAGCGCAGATATACTAGAAAGTTTTAAAACCAATTCTGCTATTTTTATGATTAAATCTAACGTTTAGTACTAAAAATTTGATTTATAGTTTTATTTTTATATGCATTATAAAATCCATCATGGATGGACTTATATTTCATAATATCGCCAGGTTTGCAGATATAAAAACGTGGCAAAGCCGAGCGCTAGCGCAAATACGTATGATAAAAGCGATACGTGAATTGTCATTCGCTAGCTCTCGGCTTTGCAACGCTGGCGCTAAACGTTGCTATTATATCTCTCCTAATGTACAAAAAATCAGATTACCTATTAAATTTACGATGGATAATAGATATAATGTCTATTTTTTTGAAAATAATATTAAATTTACAATATATGTAAAATATTGGCAATATCATCTACAACCAATAACAATGAGTTCACGCATATATGCAGAATATATTAAAAATGCTGGTATGAATATTATAGTTGATAATGATGCCAAAGGCGAGCGAAGCGCCGAAGAAGTTTGCCTTAAATATGATAGTTCTTGTAATGTTCTCCGTACAAAATATAATGTCATTGTCGGTATTGGAGAAAAAATTTGATATATTTAAAATAAAAAATAACATATAGTTATGAAATGTTGGATTTAGAAGATACAGCTACTTCACGTCTTGCGTTAGCTACATTAAATGCATATGAGCTTTTAGAATTATTCAAATCTGTCGAGTCTAATAAAGATTCTAAACTTCAGCAAGTATATAAGACAATTCAAAATTTTGATGAATTTTTGATTAAAAGTCCTTATATATTAAACTCAGAAATAGGTGCAACCTATAAAGCAAATTTGGATACAATTAAAGCTGAAATTGAAAAGAATTATAATGTTATATTTTAGATTTTGTGTTCTTTTTTTCTTATGAATTATATATACTTATAATGCAAAATATAGTTATATGTGGCGGAACATCCGGGTTTGGTAAAGCTATGGCTTATGAATTCGCTAAGAGAGATAATAATGTGATTGTAGCTGGTCGTAGCTCTTCTAAATTAAGAGATGTACGAAAAATACCACCCTTAAATAGTATAGAAAGTGTTGAAAATAGAATTACTACATTTCAATGTGATGTACGAAATTATAAACACATTAATCGATTAGCGGATTATGCGAATTATGTATTTGATGATAAAATAGATCATTGGATAAACTCAGCTGCATTATGCGAGGGTCCTATTTTATTTGATAAACTTAGTCTAGGTGAAATTGATGATATTATTTCCACAAATTTAATGGGTACTATTTATGGATGTAAAATAGCACTCGATAATAATGCTAAAAATATATATAATATTAGTGGTCATGGTAGCCAAGGTGGTAAGACTGTAGGATTTCCAATTTATGGCTTATGTAAAAGTGGTATACAACAATTTACAAATACGATTGCAGGTGAACATAAAAATATACACACAATTGCACCAGGGCTCATGAAAACTAAACTCACAGAAAAATTATTTGAAGATACAAAATTTGTTGAATTATTTGCACAAACACCTGAGAGAGTTGCTAAGGCTATCGTGCCGAAAATATTGAAAATATCAGGCGATAATCAACTTATTATGTTTTGATTGTTTATGGTACAAGTGCTAAATAATTATTATCTTGTAATATTTTACATATTTTTTTATCTAGAGTAGACCAATTTTTATTTGATGTTTCAAATATAAAATCTATATAATTACTATCAGAAGATACTGCAAATGTCATTACTGTCCAATTCGTATCTTTTTTAATACATATAATCTTAAAATCAGTAATATTATTGATTATAAATAATTTTTCTAATAATGGTGATATATCCGGCTTACGTTTGTTAGATACTTTAACATGTTTAGTTTTTTCAATAGTTTTATTTAGAGATGGTCCAGATCCAATTTGATTATTTGTGTATTTTTTATATGCTCTTATAATATCAAGTATATCATTTTTATATATATGATGTTTTTTAAAAACATCTGTATTGTAACTATTAAGTGGTAATATTGTACCATCAATCAATGTACTTTTTGGTATATGAGACACATTACCAATATTAATATTTAATCGAGTAGGTGTATATTTTGTTTCATGTATGTTATCTTTCATAAATGTAAAATGATCTGCACATAAGACATTATCCTTTATTATTGGATATATTGCATATATAGATTTTTTATCTATAGCACAATATAGTCCATTCGGATATTTATTTGTGTTATCATTTTTAATAAATTTAAATTCAGCTACATCTGTTAATTGGTTTTTATTAAAAAAACCTAGATAATACGTTGAATCTGTCTCTTTTTTCTTCATCTGTTTCTTTGATAATTTCTCATATTTAGAACTCTGATTTATTATATAAATAGCCATCTGTTTATTTTCTTCAAATAAATCGATTCTATCTAGGTTATCTATATACCATTCATAAAACTCAGAAAAATTATATTCGAAAGTAGACATTTTATATTATTATTTATTTTAATTTTATATAAGTTTAATTCATTTTTCATATATAAAGATGGATTTTATACCATCCGTAAATAATATGCCATATTTAATACTATCCGTAGTTATCTGTTACTTTCTATGGTTTTTTTATCAATACTTGCTATTACGGGCTTTGTGAGTTTGACGAGTTGGACATATATGTCTATATTTTTGAGCTTACCAATTGTGTATTTTAGTAGTGTACTAATATATATTGGTTATTAGAAATGTTGATTTTTTGTTCGTAATATATGTCTTTCTCCACCACCAGTAAATGGTTTTGTCTTTTTAATTGATACTATTTCTGTGGAATATTCATTAATTTCTCTTTGTGGAATATACCATTCACTATAAACAAATTTAATACCACTTACTCTTTCTATAGCTGTTTTAATATCTATATCTTCATGATGGGTTCGTGTGTACGTGAAAAATTCACACGGTTTTGTATTAAAAAATTCATACCATGTATGATATTTGTCTTTTTCTTCTGGCTTAGTGAAATCTGGACCAAACTCACGTGGAAATATATTTGGCTTTGGCTTTAAAGCTAATAAATCCTTAAATTTTTTTAATTTCTCACGCATAGTTTTATCTACCATTTTTGCACCAAAGTATTTTTCATACCATGTTTGACCATTATTAACTAAATAAAAATATGATAAATATAGATTACGATCTTTGCATACAATAGCTGATACATCATTAAATAGTACACGTTTTATACTAGGAAAGGAATTTAAGCATACTTTTAAAATAGACTGTATCATGTCGCGTGTTCCTTCTTTACGTTGTAAAAGCTGATCCACTGAGCATCTTGCATCATATTGTAGGCTATCAAGTTTTATAATATTAGGTTTTGTTTTATTATATGTAAGTTCCATACATGGCCCTTCTCTATTTAATACATCTCCATATTTAATTGTGTATATATTATCAAAATAAATAACATCCATGATAAAAGAATATTTAGTTGTTGTAACTTTAAAAGAGCCTTCTTTCATTCTTGCTTGTTTAATATTCAGATATATTTTTGCTTTTTGTATGGAATTTCCTAATATGCTAGGATTTTAGTTGTGTGTTTTTTTGTATGAAATAAATTTTGGTTGTATTTTTTGTATGGAATATGTACGATTTGTGGCGAAGCCTTATGCATAGCAAAGCAAGCGAATGTTTTGGGTCTACATAATTTTATTACTATTATTCACTTTTAAGAGCATAAGCCAGTCTAAGACTTTTGAGTAATATAAGACCATAAATCCAGATTTTAGTTGTGTTTTTTTTTGTATGAAATGTGTACTTTATGTACGATTTGTGGCGAAGCGAGCGCAAGCGAATGTTTTGGGTCTACATAATTTTATTACTAATATTCACTTTTAAGAGCATAAGCCAGTATAAGGCTTTTGAGTCAGATAAGACCATAAATCCAGATTTTAGTTGTGTTTTTTTTTGTATGAAATGTGTACTTTATGTACGAAATGTATGTTTTGGGTCTACATAATTTTATTACTATTATTCACTTTTAAGAGCATAAGCCAGTCTAAGACTTTTGAGTAATATAAGACCATAAATCCAGATTTTAGTTGTGTTTTTTTTGTATGAAATGTGTACTTTATGTACGATTTGTGGCGAAGCCGAGCGCAAGCGAATGTTTTGGGTCTACATATTATTTTGGTTTAATCAAAGACGAAGACTATAATATAGTATAGAAATATAAAAATATATTGTGTACTTTTTCAAAAATGTGTGTACTATTGTGTACGATTTGTATGTTTTGGGTCTACATTTTATTTTTGTTTTATAATAAAAGAAGACTACGAATCAGTGTAATATAATAAAAATATATTGTGTATTTTTTCAAACCGTGTGTGTACTATTTTGTACGAAATGTATGAAATCTGTATTTTATAAAATCCTATACTAATTTCAATAATAAAAAGAAGAATTCTTAAAATCTCTAATCGTATGTGTCTTATTTTGTGTACTATTGTGTACTTTTTGTATAATATGCTCTTTTAAGAAAAACACTAATTAAAGAAACTAAGATCTATTATATCATTATAATCTAAATATATTATTTTAATAAATTTAAAAACATTAATCAAAAAATGTAAAAAAGTGTATAAAAAGTCTACAGGTTTTAAAAAAAAAGCTGTAGACTTTTTGAAATTAAGCATTTTTATAAATTTTTTACCAAAATTTAAAGACCATAAAAATTTAAGAGTTGTTTAAATACAATACCTATTTATCCATTATTAAAACATCAAAATATTTGATCCATATGTGTACTATTTGTGTACTATTTGTATGATTTAGAGTTTTCTTTATTTTTAATATAGAAAAAGAGAAGAACCACTGTAAAGCGAATAATCTATATTATTTACTGTGTACTATTTAAATCATATGTGTACTATTTGTATGTTATTTGTATAATTTGGAGTTGTGTGTTTATTTGTGGATGTTAATATTTTCAAGATGTATATATTATAAATAAATTATTTTATGGTGTGTACTTTTTCAAACCATGTGTGTACTATTTGTGTATTATTTGTATAGTATGTGTATTTTTTGTGTACTATTTGTATCAAATTTGTATGAAATCGTTTTGTGTACTATTTGTATTAAATTTGTATGAAATCGTTTGTGTACTATTTGTATCAAATTTGTATGAAAACGTTTGTGTACTATTTGTATTAAATTTGTATGAAATCGTTTTGTGTATCAAATTTGTATGAAATCGTTTTGTGTATCAAATTTGTATGAAATCGTTTTGTGTACTATTTGTATTAAATTTGTATGAAAACGTTTGTGTACTATTTGTATTAAATTTGTATGAAATCGTTTGTGTACTATTTGTATCAAATTTGTATGAAAACGTTTGTGTACTATTTGTATCAAATTTGTATGAAATCGTTTTGTGTACTATTTGTATTAAATTTGTATGAAATCGTTTGTGTACTATTTGTATCAAATTTGTATGAAATCGTTTTGTGTACTATTTGTATTAAATTTGTATGAAATCATTTTGTGTACTATTTGTATTAAATTTGTATGAAATCGTTTTGTGTACTATTTGTATGAAATCATTTTTTGTATCAAATTTGTATGAAATCGTTTTGTGTACTATTTGTATCAAATTTGTATGAAATCGTTTTGTATCAAATTTGTAGTAAATCTGAAGAAAATTTGAATATTAAATAAATACTGAAGCTAGAACATTTTAAAATGCTTTTTGAAATACATGGATGGTTTTATGCGAGACATGATCACTATAGATATTTATATCCAAAACTACAGGATTTACCTGCTGATGCTAGCAATGATGATATCCGTGAAGCTAAAATATTACAGTATAAGAATCGTTGGATGCTTGTATCTATTACCGTGAAAAAACGTATACTCGATAAAAAGCCAAATATGATCGATTTATTAGCAGAAGAACTTATCAAATATGGTATTGAAAATTGCACTGTAAGGTCACTTAAACAGCGAGTTGAGTTTGGTGTTAAATCAGTTAAAATACCCGATACAAATATAGATAATGGCCCATATTTTATTGAATATATGGATAATTTAAAAAAACATTTATTAGATTGTATCAACGAAAAATGGAACAAAATAATCGTATTTGAAAAAGACACATTACAAGCGTTACTTATGCAAAAATTAAAGAATATTGATTTTCGTGTTAAAGCTGCACTTTATCATTCGCAAGAGCATGGTGTAGAAGAAACATTGGATATTATTGACTTAATGGATCGAGACTGGGCATTGAGATATTAAGAGAATAAAAAATTTGTATTTTTTATGTATTATGAAAAAAAATTTGAATATTATATTTTGCGAAAATTTATAGTTAATTATACATGGATAGTAAATATTCGTGTGTAAGATGTGGATATGAAACGGAGAACAAATATTCTATGAATACTCATTTATATAAGAAGAAAAAGCCTTGTCCAACCGCTGTTAACAATATTGAACTTACGGATGAAATTAAAAAATATATTTTGGAGAATCGAATTTATAAAATCCCAGAAATTACACCAGAAGTTAAACCAGAAGTTAAGCCTGAAGTTACACCTGAAGTTAAACCTGTGAAAGTTAAGGAAGTTAAACCAGAAGTTAAGACAGAAGTCAACCGGACGATAGAAATTAATTATGACGAATTATATATGAAACTTATGATGTTATTGAAGCTTGTTATAAAATGTTTAAAAGATGCTGTATTTGATCCATATGAAATGTATCTAATCCATTTTATGGATAGTGAGAATTTTGATCAAAAATTAAGAGATTATTATAAATTTATTGCTACATTCGGCTTTAATCCAATTGTTAAAAATAAATCTGATAATTTTATTCAATACTATAGATTTTACAGAGATAAGGAACACTTAGATTTAGCAGAAAAGACATTTAATTTATCCGAGAAATATATGAAGTTATATACATCTGAAAAGACTAAGCTTATTAAAACAGAGAAAGAATTATTGACTAAAAAAATGATGGAACTTGTCTTTATAAAAAAAGATACTGAAAGTTATGAACAGATTGGCAAGTTATTTAATATGGACGAGGAATTTATTAAAATTAATGCGTAAATTTTTTTATATGTATGTATATTCTGTAAAAATTTGATTGTGAAACTAAGTGAAAATAAAATATTAAATATATGAGTAATAAAGACTTGTATCAACTTATTGTTGAAAAATATATGAATGATAAGACAGATGTTCACATTGAAATTACAAAGTTATGTGACTATAAATATGCTATTGATCAAATAATTGCTTATAATGAAGCAGATCCAAGAAAAGAATCACATATATATTTATTTGACGATAAAAATAAAAAACAATTACTTAGTGCTGCAGAATATATAAAGGTCTTTACATTTAACGTAACTCGCGAGAAAGTTGAAATTATTGAATACGAAACTAATGAAATTAAGTTTACACATATTGTCTGAGTTTTTTTATGCTTCAAAATTGCCGAATTCTATTTGACTTTATAGCTTCTCAAAAAACTTAAACCTTTTATGAAATTTTTTAGTAGGGGGGGGGTCAACGAGTATAAAAAGCTGTTTTAGATGTTTTATAAAATTTATATACCTTATTCAGTATTATAATATTTCATATTAGTTTTTATAGTAGTTATAAATATTGATATTTCCTGCAATTTTATGCAATTTCTTGATATTTCCTGCAATTTTCTGATATTAATAAAAAATCTATTACTTTAGTAATTTGTTTTATGAAAAGTATGTACTATTATGAGTAAAAATTTGAATATGAAATTTGATTAAATATTAATACTATATGATTAACAAATATTTATGTCCACGATGTGGATATGAAACTGATCATAAACCATCGATGTATAATCATTTATATAGGAAGAAAAAGACTTGTCCAATAACAATTAATAATATTGAATTGACTGATGAAATTAAACAATATATTTTGGATAATCGAGTTTATAATGTGGAAAAATTAAATAAATCTGTGAAAAAAAATATATATGAAGAATTGGCAGATATTCGTATTGAAAATGCTATTTTAAAAAATAAGAAAAACGAAGACTTTTATCAATCTATTGTTGAAAAATATCTGAATGGAAAGCATTCTCGAAATATACATGGTATTACAGATGTTACAAATGATTATGTTCACGCTGAAATTAAAACCTTATGTGACTATAAAAACGCGGTAGGTCAACTATTTGCGTATAATAAAGTCGATCCGAGAAAAGAATTACATATATATTTATTTGACGATAAAAATAAAAAACAGTCACTTATTGCTGCAGAATATTTAAAATCTTTAGATATAAAGGTCTTTACATTTAACGTAACTCGCGAGAAAGTTGAAATTATTGAATATGAAACGAATGAAATTAAGTTTACACATATTGTCTAAGTTTTTTTATGATTCAAAAATTGCTGATTTTCTATTTGACTTTATAGCTTCTCAAAAAACTTAACCCTTTTATGAAATTTTTTAGTAGGGGGGGTCAACGAGTATAAAAAGCTGTTTTAGATGTTTTATAAAATTTATATACCTTATTCAGTATTATAATATTTCATATTAGTTTTTATAGTAGTTATAAATATTGATATTTTATGCAATTTCCTGTAATTTATTGATATTTCCTGCAATTTTCTGAAGAAAGTCATATAAGGAAATGTTAATATAATTATTTAGTAAAAAATGAAGCAGCCATATACATGTATATGTTGTGGTTATGAAACAATATATAAAACAGCTATGAATACTCATCTTTATACTAAAAAAAAACCATGTCCTAAAATCATAAACGATATTGAGCTTACAGATGAAATAAAACAATATATTTTGGATAATCGAATTTATAAAATTCCTGTAGTACCAACAACTTCTCAGGTTACAAACAATATAAACTATTCAAACAATACAAACAATATCATAAACAGCAATAATACAGTCTATAATTTCATAGCAAATATGGATACTATTGAGAAAATTACTAAATATACAGAACATACAAAAATTGATATTATTGATTTCACTCAAAATGTAGAAGATAAGTTTAGCAGTAAAGCTAAACGTCTGGAAAATAATAATTTTAAATATGGATTTAAACTAGAAAATAGTGATTTTTTGGATATTATAAATGAAATCAGTTATATATGTAATGGAAAACAAATAGAAGAATTAAATATTCTGTATGATATAAAATTAAATCGATTTAAATTATTCGAAGACGGTGATTGGGAGGAAATGTTAGTGGAAAAAGGAATCAAGAAAATTATTATTATACTTCAAAGTGCTTTATTTGATGCTTATGAATTTTATTTAATTCGAAATATAAACTCGGATAAGTCTTATCAGAAAAAACAAGAATTAAAGGAATTATTACAAGAATATTATAAATTTATTGGATACTTTGACGTAAATCCAGCAGTTAAAGATAAATCAGATGGTTATATTTTAGAAGACGAAGATAATGATATTTATGAATTATCCGATAAATATTGGAATTTATATATCTCTGAAGACAAAAATATAAATAAAACCAATACGAAATCAATAAAAAAAGAAGTTATTGATATCATTAAGCGCAATACAATAAGAAATATAGATGAAATGAATAAAAAAGTTGTAGAATTATTTCAAGTAGATGAAATTTTCAAACAAAAAATATTATCCAAAACTTAATTTAGATATATGTATTATGAGTAAAAATTTGAATATAAATTATATATATGATAATCAACGATTCATGAACATGAGTAAAAAGAAAGCGAGTTATACAATGAATATGGTTGATAGTATAGAACTTCCAGACTATGCCAAAAAATATATGTTGGATAATAATATTTATGAAGTCAATGGCAAATATGTATCTGCAAAACAAAATATATATGAAGAAGTCGAAGATCTTCGGTCTAAAAATGAAAATCTTCTTATTGAAATTGCTCTTCTTAAAAATAAGAAAAATGAGAAATTTTTTCAAGCTATCGTTGAAAAATATTTGAAAGGAAAACATTCGAGAAATATTCATGGAATTACAGATGTTACAAATGAAAACGTTCATGCTGAAATTAAAACAATATGTGATTATAAAACTGCTATTGGTCAATTATTAACATATGATTCAGCAGATCCCAAAAAAGAATTACATATATATTTATTTAACGATGAAAATAAGGAACAATTGGATAATGTATCAGTTTGTCTGAAATCTTTAAAAAATCGATATTCTATAAATATACAATTGTTCAAGTTTAATGTTACTGATGATAAAGTTGAAATTATCGAATATGATACTAATGAAATCAAATTTACACATATATTTTAACGATTATTCTCGAGTATACTTTTAACAGATTTAATCAATTCACGAAAATATTTTTTATTTTTATCACCTGTTCGTATATCTGTAATATATTTAAATTTAGCATACTTATATTTATTTTGATCTAATTCTCTCATATTTATTGCCAAACGACTGTTAATATAATGATTATATATTAAATCCGCACTATATATAATCATTATTGGTATAATTTCATGAAATGATTTAATTGTCCATTTACCATCTATATAAATTTTTACTTGTTCTTTTTTTGAACTTGATAATAGTACTGTTCTATTCTCTGTTTTAGTTGGATCAAAATATATTCTTTCCACAATAGATGGAATTCCAGTTGATAATGTTATTAAACAATTATTTAGAAATTCATCATTTATATGAGATGTGTCTTCTTCTCCAAAGTTATTCAAATTTATATTTATATTCGCATTTTGAAATTGTAATAACTGATTTTCAAGTTCATTTATACGTTCTTCGGTTTCCTTTACACGTTCTTCTGTTTCCTTTACACGTTCTTCTGTTTCCTGTAATTTCATAAATAACTCATATGCTCTGCAAGTTGTCTTATGTGAGCTAATAATTTGAATTGTATTGAATTTTTGAAGACATCCACAGCATTTATATTCACAAATATTTGGAATAGATTGGTTTAAAGTATTCAAAATTTCTTCAGGTGTTTTTTGACAATTCTTTTTATCTTTACATGTATATTTCTTACTTAGATGTGCTTTATAATTAGAAATTTTATCAGTTACATGATTGCAACGTGGACACCTATATACTGTCATTCTATATAATTTATTTTCTAAGATAGATAGAAAACATATTCAAATTTTTATAAAAATACAATATATTATCCAAAACTTAATTTAGACACTTATTTATTTTAAAAACATTTAAAACAATTTAAAAACAAAAAACGCAAAACAAATAAAATAATATGTTCCCATATATTAAATGTATGATCCGACGCTTTCTCTTATTTCGCAATATTTAGATGGGATTTATTCGATTAAAGACTCATCAGATTCTGTTTTTACAGATGCTTTAGCTATAACAGCACCCAATTCGCAAACTGTACATAAGATGTTATTATCTTATTTAGTTACTAAACCAATCGTTCATAATGTACTTGTATTTGATAATGAACTCTTATTATCTCGTCCATTGGAAAATGTAGCAGATAATGAGATCAAAACGTTTTTAGATACATTTCCACCTATCTGGGATATATTGATTATTTCACCATATACTGGAACAGATTTAGAAGATGTACCTGAATATAATATTATCAAAAAAGCAACAACTATGACCACATTTCATGATGGAGAATACGTATATATCGCATCTAAACAACTTATGTGGAAAATATATGACACATCAGCAGTTCTCAATACATATGTATATACACGCCCATTCCTATCATCATCTATTAAATCAACGAATCCAATTACCGATAAATATTTAATCGCAGAAGTCATGGGTATTATAACAGCATCTGCTAATCCACCTAAATTATCTTATGAATGGCGTGAGATAAATTTATCTCAATAGTGTATATATATATATCTATCTACGTTTTTTAATTTTTCTTAAATAATTATATAAATGTCAAAATGCCTAAGGTGTCCAAAGTGTAATGCAAAAATAACACTTATTAATTTTTTATGCCAGGGTTGTAATGAACAATTTTGTATTAAATGTAGATTACCAGAAGATCATAAATGTACTCAAATAGATGAATCTAAAAAGAATTATACAATATCATTATCCAATAAATTATATAATGAAAGCACAAAAGATACACACCGATTAACGACAAACATATAAAAATTTGATATAACATATAAATATATATATAAATATACATATATATAATCCCAACATATTATGTTGGGTAATCATGTATATCTTTTACGATCAAATAAGGGATATTTAAGTTTTCAGAAAGATACCAATCGATATATAATTGGATTCGCCAATTATAAATTAGCTAAACAGATGTCCTCATTTTCGCTCTTTAAATATAATAGTGATAGTTGCGAGAATAAACCCGAGTGTACGAATAATATGATACTATGTAATATGCGCGCATCGCGTCGCTCTGCTCATGCTACTAGCCGACTCCATAAAATTAGTATGGATGATTTTATGATGATGCCGATTAATAAAAATATCGGAATAGGACTAGGATTTGAAATTATTGAAGAAAAGCGCGCAGCTATATGTATATCAGCTCTTATTATCGATCCTATATATGATATTGAAAATTATCGTAAAAATATAGTTATATAATATCTTAATCCTTTGTTTTCTTTTTTCTATCTATCTTCGTTAAGCATTAAAAATTTGAAGATCGCATAAAATATAATTCGCACGCATTCGCACGCATTCGCTCGGCTTCGCCCCGCATGTTAAAACCAAACATTATAAAATGGAAATTAATGACTTCTATACAACGTCTAATTCAACAACTAAATGGTATTATTTTTGGTGGATATGTGCGTGATAAAATAATACACGATTATTACGCGCTTCAATATTATAAGACATGTTCTGAAAGCTCTACTATTTCAGATCACGACAAGTATAGTTACATTAAGTATAATGATCCAGATTTCCTACCAGAAACTAAAGATCGTATGATTCTGCCTTATGACATAGATTGTTATATGAAGCCACATCAAATTGATCACTTTAAAAATCTATTAAGGAATAGTCTTTTAGATTTCGTGGAAGAGAAAGCAGAAAATTATGAGCATACCAAGTTATATATCTCTTTTAAATTGAATCCAATTCTAGAATCTAATATCGAAATATTAAAGAAGATTGTCATTAAAGTCGATATTATTTATACACAAGCTCATCAGCCGTTGGACTTTGACTGTAACTCTCTCATATTAACTCCAGATAATGAATATAAGTTATGCAAATTTCTCCAAATTTCATGCAAAGATCCAATGACTAAAATCGATAAATTTAATGAGATCTATAATAACATATTAGCTAGAAAAACCAAGATTCTAAGTCCTCAAATCGCAGATTATCGCATCCAACATATGCTGAATAAGAATTGGATAATCTCTAGTGATAATATTACGTTAACTAAGTCTATTACATACAAAGATAAAGCAACAGCCGCAACTGTATGCTATATATGTCTGGAGAATATACGTTTGTCAGGTGGACATTTCAATTGTTGCAAGAGATTTATCCATTTAGACTGTATTAAACATACTGTCACATCAAATTATGGAAAATGTCCACTTTGCCGATCCGAAAAAATAATAAGTGAATGTGATCTCAAATTGATTAATTAACAGGGCGTTTACCCCAGAAATTATCATAAGTTTTACGAGTGCATGGATATGCTGAATCGTATAATATTTGTTCTTGAGTCTTAGGAATTAGATCAAATTGAGTATCATAGAATGTAGCGTCAGCACGAGGTCTAGGATAAGTAGGATAAGTCATTAGACGATATGGAATAGGTTCTGATACTTTAATAGATAGTGTTTTTTTTTCTCCTCCCAAGTTAATATAAAATATATATAAAGTAGGATCAATTTGAACACTTCCTAGCCCTACCATATAACTATTTGGTGTAATTAATGGTATTTTAAATTTATTATCACTTGATAATTCAATGGTTCCAATATTAGGAGTATTTTCAAAGGCTTGTAATTGATCAGCAAAAGGTAAACCACTTCCAGTAAAAGTAGCACGACGATCAGGACCAGCTGCAGCGATATAAGATATTTTATTATCTTTAACTTTATCTTTAATTTGTCCTTCAATAATTAAATCGTAAAATCCTAGTTGTCTTTGATGAACAATACCGTTGCAATATAATGTTTGGAACTCCATTTTAATTTTAAAAAGATTTTTAATTTATATATTACTCAAAAGAAAATTTGATACAAATATATGCAAATAGTACACATACACACAAGTGCACATACTAAAGTACACATACTAAAGTACACACAAGTGCACAAAAACATAATGTTCTTATCTGATCTTAAACCACTATTTGATAAATTTAACTCTATAAATAATATTGATTCTGAGAGCGCTATGAAAATAGCAGATGAATGTTTAGCCATATGTAAAAGTTTAAAAAAACAATTTAAAATTGATAGTGATATATGCTGTAAACTACGTTATCTTTTTGGAATATTATATTTCTTACTTATGAAAAACAACAAATTTTGCGAACCAGCAACAAGCCGTGATATTAAATCAGTTCTTTTAGATAAAATAGATATGAGAAAAGAAATACTATTAAATAGATTAAAAAACAAGACGAAGATTGGTATACTTGATGAACTTCCAAATCACATTATCGACTCTATTTATAAAAAAATTATTGAATGAATACATGAATGAATAAATACATGAATAATTTTTGTTTTTTTATATTGTTTTATAGAAAATTTGATACAAATATATGCAAATAGTACACACACACAAGTGCACATACTAAAGTACACACACAAAAACATAATGTTCTTATCTGATCTTAAACCACTATTTGAGAAATTTAACTCTATAAATAATATTTATATTAACATAGTAGCTTTCAATATCAAAAGTAAAAGAGAAGCTATCGATATCACAGAACAATGCGAATCTACACTTGATAATTACATGACAGATTCAGACTTAAAGTTTACAATTGATAAATATAGTCAGCTAAAAGATCTGTTTGAATTATTACGATTCTATATAAGACATTCTAATTTTGAAGCAGATAAAGTTATAAAAGATATAAAACTTATGTGTATAAATAAAAGAATTATTAAAAAAGAAATATTATTACGTCGAATAAGAAACAAATCACAAATTGGCACACTTGATGAACTTCCAAATCACATTATCGACTCTATTTATGAAAAAATTATTGCATAATAAAAAAATAATGAATAATTTTTTTAATTTATATATTACTCAAAAGAAAATTTGATACAAATATATGTAAATAGTACACACACTAAAGTACACACACGTGCACACAAAAACATAATGCTTTTATCTGATCTTAAACCACTTTTTATGAAATTTAGTGAGACATTAACTGTTTTAAAAGAGAATAATCATGAAAATATAATTTTGTTTGCAGAGAAATCAGATGTTCTATGTGATACTTTATGTGATGATGTTATAAATAAATGTTCATTAACACTTGATGAGTATGATCGACTAAAAGATACTCTTGAAGTATTACAATTTCTACTAATATGCGAATGTGATACAAAATCAGCGATTAAAGAAATCAAGAAAATACTTTTAAGTAAAATAGATATGAAAACAGAGATGTTATTTAGAAGATTTAAAAATAAAACACATATTGGTATACTTAATGAATTACCAAATGATATTATCGAAAATATTCTCGATAATATTTATTAGACTCTTTGTCCAAGTATACCTATCCAATAAACTTTTCTTTTTAATCCGCCACGCAAAGGTCCTTCATCTGTCCATGTTAGTTTATATTTATTTTGTTCCATGACAGTATATCCTTTAGATTCTAATAATGTTTTAACAGATGGATTTAAGGGCAAATCATTTAAGGGTCGATAAAATATTTTAGGACTTTTAGATAAAAGTGCATAAATTTCACTAGCTTGTTGCTCTGCGCTACCTGGTATTAGTGCTGGTAAACTTTGTAAATTTTGCATTTTGGTTGTTATTATATAATTATATAAAAATACGAATGAAATATTTTCATCGTAAACAGCTATTATTTTTAAAAATTTGATAGAAAACCTTGAATTTTTCAATAAAAATGTGGGGTAATCCGTGGAGTAACCCGCTAGGTCTTCAATGGGGCGTGCCGCTAGGCGTGCCGCTAGGCGTGCCGCTAAACAATCAATGGTTTGTGCCACCTGAAGTAATTCAGCAGGTAATTAATGAGTATGAGAATACGCCTGTATCTCTATTTGATAAATATAATATAGCGAATCAGATGCATCAAATCTTTACTTTGATGAAGCAGAAGAATAAGAATGTATTTGAGGAAATCCAAACTCATTTCACTAAACTTGCTTATGATCTTCGTATGAGCAATATAATTCCAGATAATCAGATTGAAAATTATAAACATACTTTAGAGAGTTATATATATATTATTTTAGCCGCAGAAAAAGAAGACATAAATATTTATATTAAAGAGATTATTAGTTATATTGATAAAATTCTAGTTGGATTCGCAGCAGTCTATGAAATCCATTTTAAATAACCAACGATTATTTATAAATTCGTAGTTATAATTTATAGTTTCAGAATCTTCAGTTTTAGAACCTCTTACATTCCATTCTTTATCTGAAATTTTTTTAATTGTATAAAACCAATCTAATTGGTTAGGTGGCATTAAGGTATATACTGTATCAGAAACTTCAATGAGAAACATATGATTATTCATACTCCAAAAGTATTGTGGAAACCAGCTTTCGATATGATCTATCGAAGATTCTGTTGCCATTTCTTTTGATTATAAAAAAAGTAATAAATCTATCAAATTTTTAAAATTTCGACGAAGTTGGCAGAGATTCACGAAGTGCCAAACCTCTCAACAGAGAGTCTATCGCCACCAGTCATGAAAGTTCCGCCACTTGGCACAGCATATCGGCTATAATCTTGTTGAACTTGGCCGCCTACAGGGAAATATTTAAGTTCTTCTAAATTAGTTCCACAGCATTCAGCAGAGTTCTTAAACCAAGCTTGTTCTTTTGCCTTAGCCTCTAAGAATGCTTTTTTAGCAGCATTATCCATATCCTCATCATAAAGGCGACCACGTCCTAAGCCAAATGGATCAGTGACGCGGAATGTACATTTACGAGAATCACAAACTTGTTGATCAGTCTCTGGTAACATGTGTCCTCTATCATAATTATCATCACATGGACCACATGCAGCTCGCATATAAGCTTCCGCAGCATTTTTGCGAATAAGATCATCTGCATTTTGAGTCATATATTGGCGATAACTGTATGAATCTGGCATATTGTTAGATACCATATTATAATATTGGGTAGAGCTACGAGGCCTCCAATCGCAAAATAATCTACCAGAGTCACTCATTTTTTCAGGGCAATGAAAGGATTTATTATCAGTTTCTCTAGTGCATGATGTGCAATTTTTAAAACTAGCCTGGGACATTTTAGTTCTATTAAGAAAAAAATTTGATATATATATT